>JAEEGH010001932.1_pt1 | contig 57850 bp, 44 predicted proteins | sample 9134181 | NCBI WGS metagenome assembly JAEEGH01 (sample SAMN16246544, study PRJNA631951) | gut metagenome | biome: gut microbiome; feature: rumen; material: DP-attached | host: Bos | place: Iran: Karaj | collected 2018-10
CGATTTTGCCAAGCTACACTCCATTGTGGAGACGGCCATGAAGAACGGAAACTCCAAATTCAACGCAATACTTGCTGTCGTAAAACAGTAAGACAACTACTCATACCATGGGGTGCTGAGTAGTTACTATTGTGGCATATGTTCATAAAAAATCTAAAAAAGGTGCTATCTTCTTTGTGAGATGAAAAGTTTTCACTATCTTTACACCCAAATAATAAATCTGAAAGATATGCAAGACGTAAATCGCCTAAAAATTGTGCTCGTAGAACAGAAGAAAACCAGCAAATGGTTATCAGAGGCATTGGGGGTAAATCCATCCACCGTTTCCAAATGGTGCACAAATTCTTCACAGCCAGATATCGAGACATTAGCAAAAATCTCGAAGCTATTAGATGTGAGTGTAGAGGAACTATTTAACAAGAAGTTTATGGAGTCTGTTGCAAAATAAAGTGACTATGTATATGACAGAGAGAAGTGAAAGACAAGCATTGGAGAGCAAATTGAAAAGAGATGCCCGTTACCTACATATTTCCATCCCTTACGATAAGGATGAAGATAGTGGACAGATTACCTTTGATGATGGTTTGATGACCGAACTGGAGTGCGACGAAGATTTCACACCGCCGATGCTCAACGAAGAAAACCAGCGATTGGAAGTGGTCATAGACTTGGAAGAACGGAAAGTCCTGGACTGGAACCTAGAAGAAGGCTATCTCCGGATGTGGGCAAAAGTTTGTGACAGCGGCACATACACTTTGCTTGACGAAGAAAAGAAGCCACTATGGCAGATAGACGGTTATGTGCCCAATGCGATGATTCCTCCATACGACAATGGTTTTGGCGACTATCTGGAACTGGCCATTGAGCACGATGGTTCACTCCCCCAGTGGCAGACAGAACCAGACTTCTCCGATTTCTTAGAAGACAGTCAGGAGCCTAAGCCCATCAAAACCAACAAATGGCATAGGGCAGAAGATGCCTATTATGACGTCATGCGCCACCATCTGAACCAACAAGAAATGATTTGGCTGCTCCAGCGGCTGTTGGTAAAACACGACCTAACCACAAAGGAGATTACCCAGGAGATATTGTACTAAACAAAAAACGATATATCATTTATGACAAACAATTATTATGAAGAGTTTATAGCGAAGCTTCAGGAGATATTTATGATGGATCATGCTGAACTGGATTTTGGCATTTACCGCATTATGAACCAGAAGCGTGACGACATACAGGACTTTCTTGAGAATCGTCTGCTTAAGCAGGTGGGAAGTTCTCTGGATATTGACGAGAAGGACTTGGAAAGACTTCAAAAACGTCAGAAGGAAATCCTTGAGATGACAGGTGGCGAGGTTAGTGCTCTTCCTGCGACTATGCCTCTTAGAAAGGAATACGATGCCAACGAAGAGCAACTCCAGAAGATGGGCAATCCTGAGGAACTGCGCAACGAGGTGTTCAGTCATCTTGTCACCTTCTTCTCGCGCTATTATGAGGGTGGCGATTTCCTCTCCAAGCGACGCTATAAGGCAGACACCTACGCCATCCCCTATAATGGTGAGGAAGTAAAACTGTACTGGGCCAACTCTGATCAGTATTATATCAAGACCTCAGAGTATTTTCGTGACTATACGTTTGAACTGCCAGCATCGCATCGCAAGGTTCACTTTGTGCTGAAAGAAGCCTCCACAGAGCAGAACAACAACAAGTCGGACAAAGGTAAGGAACGCCGCTTTGCACTGTACAAGCCCGAGGAAGGCACAAAAGAGAAGGTGGTGGAGGTGGCTGACAATGGCGACCTGAACATCTATTTCAAATACGAACTTATGCCCAAGGCCACTAAGCAGGATGATCTGAGAACTGCTGCCCTTGAAGAGATAGTCCCACTGCTGCCTGCTGATTATCAGGAGTTGGTCACTACTCTGATGCCTCTGCCCAAGAAACCTGAAAGAACGCTTTTGGAAAAACATCTGACGGACTATATGGCCAAGAACTCCTTTGACTATTTCATTCATAAGGATCTTGGCGGATTCCTGCGTCGCGAACTTGACTTCTATCTGAAGAATGAGGTAATCAATATCGACGACCTCGATGAAATAAATATTCAGAAGCGCTTAGGTGTAGCTAAGGCCATCAAGAATGTTGGCCAGAAGATTATCCTGATGTTAGCCCAATTGGAGGATTTCCAGAAGAAGTTGTGGCTGAAGAAGAAATTTGTGGTTCAAAGCGATTATTGCATCACGCTCGACCGTGTGCCGGAAAGCCTCTTCCAAGACATTATTGATAATGAGGCCCAGCGTAAGGAATGGGTGCGACTTTTTGCTATTGACGAAATAAAAGGTGACTTGATGAAAGAGGGCTATAGCGAGCCTCTGACCATCGAGTTCCTTAAACAGAATCCATATTTGGTACTCGATACCGCTTTCTTCGATGCGAAATACAAGCATCTGTTGGCTGCAAGTATTGATAATATCGATGAACAGACAAACGGTCTTCTGATTAATAGTGAGAACTTCCAGGCATTGCGGTTGCTACAGGAAAAATATGCTCATAAGATAAAGTCAATATATGTAGATCCACCTTATAATACAAGTGCAAGCGAGATTGCATATAAGAATAATTACAAGAATTCTTCCTGGCTCAGTTTGATGGATGACCGTTTGAGGTTAGGTAAGAATCTACTTACAAAGGATGGTATTCAATGTACTACGATTGACGATGTTGAGCAGAGTAAACTAAACATCTTGCTCGAAGATGTATTTGAAGAGCAACCAGAGGCTGTTGCAATACGTATTAAACCATCAGGCCGCCCTATTCCTAATGGTTTTGCCATTTCGCATGAATATGGTTTGTTCTCAAAGGCAAGTGAAGATGTGGCAATATCTCGTTTGCCCCGTTCAGATGAGCAATTGGCCAGATACAGAGAATTGGATGAAATTGGACCTTTCTTCTGGGAGATGTTGAGAAAGGCAGGATCAAATTCAAATAGATCAGACCGTCCGACGATGTATTATCCAATTTATTGGAATAAAGAAACAAATAAATTTCGAATACCTGACCTTGAATATTTAAAGGAAAAAGAAGAATATAATATCTTGGAAGAACCTTGTTCTGGTGAAACGGTTGTTTATCCCATTAAAGATGACGGGAGTGAGGGCTGTTGGTATTTTGGGGTAGAAAATATTAAGGAGCATATTGACTACTTGAAGGCAGAGGTACAAGAATATAGCATGATTACTTATGTCTATTATCGCCGTCGTCCCAATGTAGGTGTTCAGCCGTTAACTACTTGGGGAGATGCGAAATATTCTGCAACGGAGCATGGAACTGATTTGTTGAAGAAAATGGATATTCCATTTGATTATCCGAAGTCTATTCATGCCGTCGAGGATTGTTTGAGGGTGGCTGGTTGTCATCGCAAAGCCATAGTCCTCGATTACTTTGGCGGTAGTGGAACAACAAGTCATGCTGTAATCAATTTGAACAAGATTGATGAAGGTGAAAGAAAATATATTCTCTGTGATATGGCAGAATATTTTAATCCCGCTCTTCGTACCAGAACTGAGCGAGCTATTTATTCTGAAGATTGGGATGGTGGTAAGCCAGTCTCTCGTAAGGGCATCTCCCATTGCTTCAAATACATCCGCTTGGAGCAGTATGAGGATACGCTGAACAATCTGAAGCCGAAGAAGCAGGAGTTAGAATTTGAGGATGAATTCAAAGATGGCTACATGCTGAGCTATCTGCTTGATACAGAGTACAGAGATTCGTTGCTCGACTTGAAGATGTTTGTTAACCCCTTCAATGTAGTACTGAAGACCACACATAATAATGAACTGGTTCCGACGAAGGTGAACATGGTGGATACGTTCAATTACCTGATTGGTTTGAATGTAGAGAAAGAGCGCTGGATAGAGGATGATAACATCTGCGTTGTTTTGGGAGAAACTCACCGCGACCATCAGAAGACAATGGTTATCTGGCGTAATCAGGAGAAGGTTGATAATGCCAAGTTATTGGAATGTTTCGAAAAGCCAGAGTTGCGCGATTTGGCTAAGGATGTGGATGTCATCTTCGTGAATGGCGAAAACACCTTGCAGTCAAAGATACATGCTGACGAGAACTGGCAGGTAATGCTGACAGACGAGGTATTCTTAAACCGTATGTTTATGGAGGAGTAATCGATGGCTAAGAAACAATTTGTACCTCCAGTAAAATTAGTACAGGCACTTGTGCTGAACAAGTACTTGTTACACCTCTTTGGCTGTAAAGATTTGGAAGAGCTGAGTAAGGACCTGAAAGATCCCTCATTGGAAGGAACTGACGATGAAGGAGTCTCAAAGCTATTCTATCAGATTCGCTTTCTGCTATACAGAAGTTGCATCACAGAAACGCAGTTGCTGGAATATGACCGCCATATTGTAAAGTTCACGAAAGAGATTAATCAGCGAAGACAACATAAAGTTCAGTGGAAATACTTCCAGTATCTTTCCCTGCTCCTTACTGAAATCTATTTGGACCGCTATTTTGCTGACAGCAAGAAATTGTTGGAAGAAATCAATGAGTTCTTGAAAAGTCGTTTCGTAACTGAAGAAGGTAACTGGAAAGGAATTGCTCCTTTCAAGGAAAATGACCTGAATAAACTTGCTTTCTGGAATGCCACTGGTTCCGGTAAAACGCTGCTGATGCATATCAACATCAAGCAGTTCCTGTATTACCAGCAGAAATATCATGCCAAGAAGCTGAACCGAATTATTGTGCTAACGCCAAACGAAGGGTTGTCACGTCAGCATCTGAAGAGCCTTCAGTCATCTGGCTTTGTAGCAGAAATATTCTCCAAGCAGGCACAGAATCATTTCTTTAAAGGCCAGACCATTGAAGTGATTGATGTGAACAAACTAGCCTTGACGGATGGAGATAAAACGGTGGCTGTAGAGAGCTTTGAAGGCAATAATCTGGTGCTGGTTGATGAAGGTCACAGAGGAAGTGGTGGAGACGTATGGAAAGGTTATCGTAACACGCTGACAAAAGAGGGCTTCTCGTTTGAATATTCTGCCACCTTCGGACAGGCCATTGCTGCCCAAAGTGGTGCCAGCAGGGATGCACTTCTGAATGAGTATGGCAAAAGTGTCATCTTCGACTATAGCTATCGTTACTTCTATGAAGACGGTTATGGGAAGGATTACCGCATCATGAATATGTCGAGTTGGGACAATGAAGAGGTTTTCAATATGTATATGACCGCCTATCTGCTTTGTCTTTACGAGCAGATGCTGGTATATCAGTCAACACCTCGTATGCGAAAGGATTTCCTCATAGCCCGCCCATTAGGCATTTTCGTTGGTGACAAGGTAACGGCTGTACGAACTGAAAACAAGCACTCGGTAAGTGATGTGGTTCAGATATTATTCTTCATCCAGGACTTTATAGAACGCCCTGAAGAGTTTAGTCTTTTTATCAAGCGTCTGCTGTCTTACGAAGATGGCATCCGCAGTACTGAGGGCTACAATCTCTTTGCCGACTCGTTTATGCTTTGTCGTGATGGGATAAAGGAAGGACAAGAGATGACATACGCCCGTGAGGTGTATAAGCAGATTCGCCAGAAGTTGTTTAACAGCACGGTATCGAATGCCCACCTCTATATTGAGAAACTGAGCGGTGGTGAGAATGATGAAATAGGACTTCGATTGGGTGATGCCCGTCACTTTGGAGTAATCAATGTGGGTGATACAGATAGCCTGATGAAGTTGTGTAAAGAGAAAGGGTTGAATTGCTCTACACCTCAGTTTACGGGTAAGTCACTCTTCTCTAATATCGATGAGGAAAGTTCCACTATCAACATTCTGATTGGCTCGAAGAAGTTCAATGAAGGCTGGAGCAGTTGGCGCGTCTCTGTCATGGGACTGATGAATGTTGGACGCAGTGAAGGCTCGGAAATCATACAGCTTTTTGGCCGTGGCGTTCGACTGAAGGGCTATAAATATTCATTGAAACGTAGTTCAAGACTGGATGCTGGTTATCAGGTGGGTAAATTGCCAAAGGCTATACGTGAGATAGAAACGCTGAATGTGTTCGGCGTTCGTGCAGAGTATATGGATGCCTTCCGTAAATATCTGGAAGGTGAAGGGTTGCCTTCGAGCGTTGACAGGTATGAGAAAATCCAGATACCTACCGTCAATCTGTTGGGAAGCAAGAAGCTGAAGGTGGTCCGCCTAAAGAAAGGATATGACTTTAAGAAAGATGTAACCGTCTATCCAAGGGATTACAGGAAAGGGGCATTAATCAAGTTAGACCGTCTGCCTAAGGTGCAGGCTCTTGAAAGTGATTCAGCAGCTGAAGCACCTGTAGTCATTCCCCAAATTATCGGGTCTCACCATCTGGCACTACTTAATTGGACCAAAATTTATTTCGCTTTAGTGCACCTAAAGCAGGAGCGGGGCTGGATCAACATGATGATTGATATGGCCTTCTTGAAAGACCTGATGAAAGAACATGATTGGTATGAGTTGAAGATACAACGTGAGGAGATGGATGGGCATGATTATGCCGTGGACGTAGCTCGCTGGGAAGATATTACAATCTCATTGTTAGGCGGCTATCTGGAGCGTGCCTTTAAGATTTGCAGAGGTCGTTACGAGAAGCAACATCTGGAAACGGTCTATATCAGCGAAGATGATCCTAACTTCTTTGATGAATATACTGTTGAGGTAAGAAAGGACAAAGAAGAGTGGATAGAACGTTTGCGTGATCTTGCCAAGAATTTCAAGACGAGTAATGACATGCTTATCTTCAAAAACTGGATAAAGTCTCTCCGTTTTAATCAACATTTATATTATCCACTGCTCTGCCTGAATCCCAAAAATGAAGTAGGAAAGAACGTGCTAATGGACTCAGGGAACAATGAGCCTTTGATAAAAGTGTCGCCTATTGCCCTGAATGAAGGGGAATCCAAGTTCGTTGAAGATTTGCGCGATTTCTATAACAGCCATCAGGATGATTTGCTGAAAGGGAAAGAATTGTATCTGCTTCGTAATGAGAGCCGAAAAGGTATTGGCTTTTTTGAGAGCAGCAATTTCTATCCTGATTTTATCCTGTGGTTAATGGATGGCGATCACCAACACGTGGTGTTCATAGATCCCAAGGGTATTCGCAACTTGAAGAAACAGTTAGAGAATGAGAAGATTAATCTTTTTAGGGAGCTTAAGACTGAAATAGAGCCATCACTCAAGGATGCCAATATCACACTTGATAGTTATATCATTTCAAATACAAAGTATCTTGAGGTAGACGATTGGGGAAGTCATCAGGATTTCATTGAGCATCACGTTCTTTTCCAGACGGATGATAATTATGTTGGTGTTTTGATTAAGAAATTATTGGCATGAAAACGATGCTTATTGTGATATTCAAAGTTAATGCCTAACTATTATGAGTTACTAGGTAACTACATTATAGATAGTGGGTAACTCGATATTAAATGATTTTATACTTTGAATATAAAAGGAGAGCGACTTAAATATGTCAAAAGATAAAGATTATATTGTTGTGTTAAAAGGCAAGTTCACTGTCGTTTACATTTTGATAGTGATATTTACTTTGTTTTGGAATCCAGTTTGCGATGGTATTTCAAATTTTATAATTCCATTCACGAAGGATGTACCAGAACATCTGTGTATCGCTCTTCTATTTATATCTTTTCCATTAGTGGTCGCAGCCTTTAATTTTCAATCATTAAAAACGGAAAAGAAACTTTTTGTAGGCAGATACTTCTGGGAACTTTTGGCATTAGCAATTTATGTACTATTTAAGTTCACCAACCGTTTTGATTTCTATTCTGTTTTTGGCTACTATTTTGACTATTTTGCTTGCCTGTTCATCAGTATAGTCATTATTGAATTAGTGGCATTTCTCTATCGTATAAGTCAAAAGCCTAACTTTGAATCTAAACTCGTAACACCATTTTATTTAGATTCACCAACTACAAAAGACAAATATAGAAGAATAGATTATATTCCTATCCTACTCAACAAGATTCATTCAACTTTTGATAAATATAAAGATTCTGACGAAGGCAATTCTTTTACAATTCTCATGAGTGAAGAGTTTGGTTATGGAAAGACATCTTTTCTGTATCAAATGCATGATGCAATAGAAAAACAATATAAGGAGAGTTTCGTATATATAGAGTTCAAACCGTGGATGTGTGACACCCCTGATGCAATCATTAAAGAATACTTTGCCTTGTTGCAAAATGAATTGGGGAAATATGTGACGATTCCACGAGGATTATTTAGTTCGTATGTTGGGCAGTTAATTAGGCAGTCTCCCAATAATCTTTATACATTCTGGATAAAAACCTTCTGTCATCAATCGTCTTTGGCAGAAGAACATGATGAGATAAAACATTGTCTGGCAAAAATGGACAGACCAATAATTATAACGATAGACGATGTAGATAGGCTTCAAAAAGAAGAAATGCGCGTGGTATTAAACCTAATTCGTGACACAGCAGATTTCAGAAACATTTTTTATGTTATTGCTGCAGATAAGACGAACTTGAAACATTCGCTTGAAAAATTGGATGTTAAAGACACAGAATCTTATTTGAAGAAGTTCATCAATTTCGAGCTTTTGTTCCCTGCAAATGACAATGTAATGAAAGATTTGTTCAAAAAACATTTGGTTAATATTTTAAAAAAGTTCGTCAATGATGATGATGCTATAAAACTAAGAAATAACATTTTAGGAATTACAGGTATTTCGAGTGCTTTTGAGAGTCCACGTGATTTGTATCGGTTTATGAATGTTTTTTCGTATGCTTTAGATTCTGTGGAAAATGAAGAAGGGCTTAAAGAAAATATTAATTATGAAGACTTATTTGCTATTTCATATATACAATACGCAAATCCGATAGTTTATAAATTGTTAAGGGATAGAAATGAGTTGATTTTGAAATATGATAATGCAACTAGATGCTTATGCATAAACGAGAAATGCTCTGATTTATTCTGTAGTCCATCTACACAACAGTTGCTGGAGCGTTTAGGACATAGGAATAAATCTAACGATGAAGAAAAAGAAAAAAACAAGATTCAAAGTGAAGACGAATTACTGATTGATGCAATCAAAAGTAAAAATGATATTTACAAAGAGGCTTTAAGTTTTATTTTCAAAAAGAGAAACGCAGTTGACGCATCACAAATGTGTTATGAAGACTCATATTTTAGATACTTCTCATTTAAACTTAAAAACACACAACTTTTGGGTACTAAAGTTATGCGTATATTAGTGCCCAATAATGCAAACTTTGAGGATAACATCAAGGAAATCATTAAGAATAGTCAAGAAACTTCTTTTATACATATATTATCGCGCAATTTGTACACATTAAAAGAAGACCAACTGAATATCTACAAGAAGGTCCAACTGTTTATATTATTGTTTTGCGAGATGAAACCGGAAAAGGTCAATTGGTTTTCATACGTAGGGAAAGCAAGAGAAATAGAATGTGCCATGTCTGCTTTTGATTTGGATTCTCTTTTACGAAGTCTTTATTATGATGAGACAAAATTTAACAATTCAAGAAGGAATAATGATGAAATACTTCATGAGAAATACGAGAATGATAAAAAAAAGCTTGAGAATTATATATTAACTGATACGTATGACATAAATGTTATGTCTTTATTCCTAACGAAAGCATGGAATCATATTGAACACCTTATATTCTCAGATACTGATTATGAGAAATGGAGCAAACATATAATAGATTCCTATATTTCTAAAATAGAGAACATGTCACACGATGAGATATATTCTGATGACACACTCTATACAATTAACCATCTTTCACAGATGAATCATGTTTATTTTATAGATCGCTTTGCAAAATACTTGAATCGGACAGAATTATACAAAGACTGGTTAGCTCATATCGTTTATTACACAGACGGGAAATTTGAATTTAACAATCGGTTCTCTATACAATTTAATCTTAACAATGTAGGGGAATGGAAAGATATTCTTGATAAATGCAATAGAATTAAAAAGAAGAAAATATGTCAAGATTTGATTTCTATAATAGATGAGAATTTAAGTGATGTTGACACAAAGAATCATCCGTACCTAAAATACGTACAGGACTATTGGAGTGAACATAACAATGGTTACGTTTTAGAAGAGCCCAATCTTTCTTGACGAGCAGTGATAGTAAATACCAGAAAAAGATGTAACTTTGCAATCGAAATATGAATATGGACGAGAAAACGATAAAAGAAGCGCTATGGAAAGGCGAACGGGTGACGCTGGAATGCAAACGGGCAAAGGCAGAGGTGCCAAAGTCAGTTTGGGCGACCTATTCGGCTTTCGCTAATACAATTGGCGGACAGATTCTGCTTGGCGTGAATGAAGACATGCAAGAGAAGGACATCCAGAAGCGTTACCAGATAATTGGCGTGGATGAGCCGATGAAGATTATCACAGACTTCTGGAACACCCTCAACAGCGACAAGGTGAATGAGAACATCCTTCTTGACAACGATGTCGAGGTAGTGAACGTAGATGGAGCACAGATTGTTTGCATCCGTGTTCCTCAGGCAGACTGGAGAGCAAAGCCCATCTATCTGAACAGCAATGTATATAAAGGTACGTATAGGCGCAATAATGAAGGTGACTACCATTGTACGGAGGCTCAGGTGAAAGCGATGATACGTGACTCAAATGTGGATGGTAACGATAGCATTCTGATAGAGTACTATGGTATGGATGATATCGATCCAGATTCCTTGCGACAGTATCGCACGGAGTTCAGACAGGAGAACAGTACCCATGTCTGGAACAGGGTTGATGACAAGACTTTCCTCAGGAATCTTGGTGGATATACCGAAAATAGACAAACGGGTAAGGAGGGCTTGACATTGGCAGGGCTGATGATGTTTGGTAAGGGGCTCGCTATCAGAGATAGGTTCTCCAATTTCCGCATGGACTATCTGGACATGAGCCATCTGGTGGGTGATGAGCGGTATCATGACCGGCTGACTTACGATGGACTATGGGAGAACAACCTGTATCAGTTCTTCCGTATCGTATCGCCAAAGGTGCAGTTTGATTTGCCGAGACCTTTCAAATTGGAGAAAGGCGGCAAGAGGAATGATGATACACCGCAGCATGAGGCTGTGCGTGAAGCCTTCACGAATGCAATTATCCACTGCGACCTGATGGCGGATGCTGGTATTCTGAGGATAGAGAAACATGATGACCGTCTCTGCTTCCGCAATCCTGGCTTGCTGAAGTTGCCAGTAGAGACCATCTATAAAGGTGGAAACTCGAAGGCTCGTAATCCCAAGATTCAGAATATGCTTCGGATGATTGGCTTTGGTGAGAATGTCGGTTCAGGATTCCCAAAGATTATTGCAGCATGGAAAGAAACCAACTGGGGCGAGCCTCAGCTGCTAAACAAACTGGATGTTGACGAAGTGGAACTGGTGCTGCCTGTGCCATCGGTTAAGTCTAGTATTATAGGGTTGTCTAATAGGTTATCCATAGAGTTGCCTGAGGGGTTGTCTATAAGGTTATCTAAAGAGTTATCTAAAGGGTTATCTGAAACTGCTGCTAACATATATAAGATGATATATGCTGATAACTATATCACAAGGAGTGAGATTGCGAATAGAATCGGAATATCTGTGACAGCAGTCCAAAAGCACATCAATAAGCTTAAATTATTGAGATTCATTGACCGTGATGGATCTACAGGCCATGGTAATTGGAAAGTAATTGAGTGAGATTATCGGCAGTTATTATAGCAGAACAAAAAGTTTGACAAAACATATTACCACTTCCACCACTTTTGTGGTTATCTGCTTATATATAAGGTAGTTAAGAAGTGGCAGTAACGGTGGTGGAAGTGGTGGATATTTACCACTTCCACCACCGTTTTTACAGTTTTACGACCAGATACTGGGTATTTTGGGACCTATAGGTCAGTGATTATGGGTTCTAATCACTCTTCATTTGTTAAATCCTCAGGCAACAGATAGTCGCTGGCCTTGGCTGGCGAAATAACACTATGCCCCAACTGGTTCTCCAACTGATTGCGTGCAGCCTTTGCCACGCTGCCGCCATCTTTTGCCACCTGGGCTTGCTGACGGAAACCATGAGGGTCGCGTTGCTTGGAGAGTTCGGTGGCTGAGGCTTCAGCGAGAATGTTGAAGGCTATTTCAAGGTTAGTCATATTGTCGCGCAGGTTTTCTTTCTTCAATCCCTTGAATTGCTTATACTGCTTTGTAGTGAAGCCGCTCCATTCACGGGTAATAATGTCGGTGAGTGAAGCATATTCCAGTCCTTCTTTCACGCCTGTCCGTTTCCATTCATCGGTTAGCTCCTTGCGTACTTCAATGCTCTTGATGCGCTGGTTGATCCATGCGTCGCTATATCCCAACCGCTTGTAGTCAATAATGGCCTGGTCTATACTCAGTTCCGGGTCTTGCATCTGGTCAATACGCTGACTGGCTACTTGCGCCATCCATTGCTTGAATGGCTCGGCCTTGGGTGAAGGGATGGACTGGATGATGCGGAAAAGTTGTTCTGTATCAGCCACATCAGTAAGGCGCATCTTGCCGTCAGTAGCACGCATTTTCAAAGCGTGACAATTTGTCACGGTTTCATTTCCCTCTTCCTTTAATCGTTGCTTTAATTTACGCCAATATGCTGTCGGATCCTTACTATCAGTAAGAACTCCACATACATCAACTATGGAAAAGTACCACTTCTCTTCCTGATCGTCCCACACCGTGCGCACTTTACGCTCTTGGAACAGTTGTATAGCTTGTTTCTTAGTCATATTTATAATTCCTGTATTTTATGAATGAGTGTTCGCTTTATATTATCAATGTCTGAAACCTCTACGAAATCCTAACGGCCATATTGCCCTAAATTATTGGCTGCGGGCAGCCAGTGGTCGAGCCGTCCTTAATTTGCTGAAAAATAGTCTATTTAAACATATTACCACTTCCACCACCGTTATTACAGTTTCACGACCAGATACTGGGTGTTTTGGTTCGTGACGCGGCGCTGGAGACCGGGCATGTTGGCGAGGGCGCGGCCGAACTTCTGGAGACTGCTGACCTGGAGACTGCTGCCCACTTTGGCACGGACGGCCTGGAACAGGGACGAGGCACTCATCCATTCAGCTCCGAGCTCGTCGGGGCCGAGGGCCGGACGGAAGCAGTCGCCGAAGAACTGCTCGGCGGGAGTGCGCTGCTGGAACTGGCGGTTGTAGTCGATGATCTGCTGCGTCTGGACATCGTCGAACCACGTCGGCTCGCCACGGTCGAGAGCATCGAGGGCCTGAGCGTAGAGCTGGCGGTGATTGGGCTGGTGGCCGACGTCGATGGGGCCGGTCAGCTCGACGCCGAGGAAGCGGCGCGAGCCGGTGGGGTCGCTCAGCACGTCGGTCAGGTTGGTGGTGGCTATGAACGAGCTGAGGCGCGGCATCACCTCGACGTGCTTGCCGTAGGGCCGCTTGGCCTTCACCACGGGCAGCGACAGCATGTTCTTCAGGAAGCCCTGCTGCACCTGCGGCGAGATCTTGTTGAACTCGTCGAAGTTGATGAGCAGCATCTGCGACATCATCAGCAGCATCGTCTTCTCCTCCGACGGGCGGGCGGTCTGGGTGTAGCCCCACTGCAACTCAGGCGGCAGCAGCGACTGGCAGAACGTCGACTTGTTCCAGCCCTGCTTCGAAATGAGCAGGGGCACGGCGGCGTTGCCGTAGCGGGCATACTCGGTGGCGCTCCACTGGCCGACCATCGCCAGAAACCACGTGTAGAACCACTGCTCCCAGTAGGGGTTACGGTTGGGCACGGTGCGTGCCAGCTCGCGGATGCGGTCGCGGCCGTCCCACTTGCCGCGACACTCCCACAGGTATTCCTGCACGGGCGAATAGCGGGGGGCATAGCTGGAGTTGACATAGCGCTTCACGTCCTTGTCCCACACGTCGAGCCCCTCGGTGCGGGCCTCGAGGGCCAGGTCGTTGGCGGCACGCTCGTCGACGGGCTGCCAGGGGTGGTACGTCGAGTTGTTCGGACGGTACTCGGCATAGCCCATCACCGTGTTGTAGCGCAGCTGGTAGCGACGTCCCAGGAACTCGATGAGGGCCAGCGTGTCGCGCCGCACCTTGGCCGATGCCTCGATAGCCTTCAGCGCGGGGTCGGCCTTCGGCTTGCGCTCGCGCACCGCCTCGTAGCTGCTGGCCACGACGGCGCGGATGTGGCGTTCGTCCTCGCGGCTCCAGAAGTGGCTGTGCAGGTGGGCTACGGTCTCTTCCTCCCCGACGCCGAGCTGGCAGAGGCGGTTGGCAATCTCGGCGATGGCGGCCTCCTCGCGATAGGGCGACTGTCGCCACTCGTCGGTGTCGAGCGCATCATAGACCTCGTTCTCCACGCGGCGGTAGAGGTACTCCACCTCGTCGTACTTCTTTTGGGTGGAGGGTTGAAGGTGGAGGGTGGAGGGTTGAAGGTGGAGGGTGGAGGGTTGAAGGTGGAGGGCTGAGGGAGGAATCTTTAATGCAGTTGCTTTTGCGTTGACGTATGGAGCGGGATCGAGCGTCATGCGGAAGCTGTCGCGCACAGAGGGGCGGGCGACGGTCACTTCGCGGCCCGTCACACCGCCGTAGACGCGGGCGGCATAGGCATGGGCGGCCTGGTAGAGCGTGTCGGCCTCCTCCTCGCCGGCAGGAGTGCGCCCGTCGGCAGCGGCGACGGCCACCAGCACCTTCAGCGTGTGCCCGCTGGCCCCCATGACGGCCAGCACCGTCGAGGGCAGTCCGGCCACCGTCTGCTTGGCGGTCTCCACCTGGGCGTCATCGGTCAGCTGGCCGATGCTGAGCAGCACCACGCCGTTGAACGCTATCATCTGGAGGTCGCCCCGCTCGTCGATGCGCCACTCGGCGGCGGGGTGGACGCATGGCAGCTGTTCCATCTTGTTGAACTCCGCGCCGAAGCTGCTCATAAAGGGTATCTCGCGGCGCAGCTCCGCGATGAGTTGCCGCTTGGTATCGGTCTTCACGCGCTCGGCAAACCGCTCGAGCGACTTCGTCGTCAGGTGCTGGCGATTCTGTTTGTCTGTACGTATCAATGTCAGTTTCATCTTTTTATTTGGGAGTTAATGGGGAGTTATTGGGAGTTAATAGGGAGTTAATGGACATTTGAATGAAAACGGGCTGGATTGGGCTGTTCCGGAGGCGGCGGAACGGCATTCCAAGGCCGCCGGAACGATGTTCCGCCGTCTCCGGAACGGTAGCGGGAGGCTATCTATAGTCTAAACTCGGCCCGTAGCGCTCGTAGTGTGGCGGCTCGTAGCCGAAGTCGGCGAAGACCTGGGCGATGGCCTCCTGCTGGTCGGGCATCAGCGGGCGGAGACCGTTGCGATAGTCGTAGTACACGCCCTTGCTGCCCAGGAGCGCGGTGATGCGGTAGCGCATGGGCTTGAAGTCAAAGCGCCGCACGAAGTCGAAGGCATGGGCGAAGCCCCACGCCGCCTGCTGCGACTCCGCCGTGCGGAACCAGCGGCACTGTCCGTCGCCGCCGAGGGCCGTCGGGTAGACAGCGGGTCCCCAGTCGCGGTCGGCGGGCACATGACGGCCCGCGACGAAGCGCAGACAGCCCTCGCAACGGGGACAGTCGCGGTTGAAACACAGCTGCCAGCCAGCCGGCACCTCATTGAAATCGAATATTCTTTCTTCCATCTTCTGATTTTTAGTTATAAATGGTACTCTTTTACGCTGCAAAATTACACAAAATAATCGGAAAATGCAAGTTTTTGGCCGCAAAATCTACTGGAGTGGTAATATAATACCACTTCCACCACCTTTACTACCACTGTCCAACAGTCTATCTGTCAGACAGTTGAGCATAAAAGTGGCAGAAGTGGTAAAAGTGGTTTCAGAAATAATTTTCCGTTACCCGTTCTTCTTCTCAATCCGCTTCGTCGCACCGATAGCCCCCGTCGGACAGACGAGACGGCAGAGGTGACAGCCGACACACTTCGTGCCGACAACGCGCGGCTGGCGGCTGTCAGCGTCGAACGTGATGGCCTGATGGCCGCCGTCCTGACACGACACATAGCAGCGGCCGCAGCCAATACAGCGACTGAGGTCAATCTTAGGATAGATGATGGTGTCGCGGTCCAGGTGGTCAGGCTTCAGGAACAACGGCAACTGCTCGCCCACAAGTTCGCGGAGCTGGCCGACGCCACGCTTGGCCATATAGCGCTGCAGACCCAGCACCAGGTCGTCGATGATGCGGTAGCCATACTGCATGACGGCGGTACATACCTGCACGTTGCTGCAGCCCAGCTGGATGAACTCCAAGGCGTCGCGCCACGTCTCGATGCCGCCGATACCGCTCAGCTCCACCTTCGCGGGCATCTCTGCCAATTCCAGGATATGGCGAAGGGCTATCGGACGGACAGCGCGCCCCGAATAGCCTGATATGGTGCGCCGTCCGGCCACCTCGGCATTGACGTCCATCGTCACCGACTTGATGGTATTGATGGCCGAAATGGCATCGGCACCGGCCTTCACACAGGCGGCGGCCGGCTCGGCGATGTGGGAGATGTTGGGTGTCATCTTCGGTATGACGGGTATCTTCACGGTCCGCTTCACACAGGCGGTATAGGCTTCTACCAGTTCGGCACTTTGTCCCACGTCGCTGCCCATGCCTTCGTGCTTCATCTGGGGACATGAGAAATTCAGCTCGACGGCATCGCAGCCCGCCTCCTCGGCCATCTTCGCCAGTGCCATCCACTCCTCCGCGGTCTGTCCCTTGATGGAAGCGACGACCACCTTTGTGGGGTAGTCCTGCTTCAGTCGGCGCAGGATGTCGGAGTCCATCTCCACGGGATTCTCACTCAGCTGCTCCATGTTGCGGAAGCCGTAGAAGTCGCCGTGGGTGCCGTTGTTGTGCATCGCATCGAATCGCGGCGAGACCTCGTTGATTTCCTGCCGGCAGATGGTCTTGTAGAACACGCCCGCCCAGCCGGCATCGAAGGCTCGCGCCACCATCGCGTAGTTCGTACACACAGCCGACGAAGCGAGGAAGAACGGATTCTCACACCGAATGCCGCAGAAGTCGATGCTGAGCTGAGGATATTGGTTCTCGTCAACATCGTCCGGACGGATGCTGCGCAACATCTCCTTGATACGTATAGGCCAGTTGTAGTGGATGCAGGCCTGCTCGGCCCGTTCCAAGTCGCCGTCAGTACAGTCCTTCACCCAGCGCAAGGCCGGTTTGTGGTTGTCGAAACGGATGGCACGGATGGCACGTGCAGGGTCGCCGTGCTTGCAGGCTTTCGTGCAGGGGGCATCCTGACACAGCAGGCAGTTGTTGGCCTCTTCATAGACATTCACCCGCCTGACCTTCACGCCCTGAATCTTTATCTCGTTGTTTTCCAAAGACTCGATAATGGCCAGCGACTCAATGTGCTTCACGCCAGCCTCCGCCAGTGCTTTACGGCCGTTCTGAAACGCCTTTTCGATGATGAATCCCATGCCCACCACCTCAGCGCCAGCCTGTCGGCACAGGTCTAAGATGCCTAATCCCGCGTTGCCGAAAGCCAGGAAATCATCGACGAAGAGTACACGGTCCTCAGCCGTCAGATACTCCCGGCTGATTATCAGCGTGTAGTCGTTCTGCTTGGTAAACGAGCGCACCGTTGTAGCCAAGAAATCACTCATCGTCGACGGCTGCTTCTTCTTGGCAAAGACCACCGGCAGCTCCATCATATAGCCCAGCATCACCGCCGGCGCTATACCCGATGCCTCCACCGTCAGAATCTTCGTTGGCCTCGCCTCGGCAAAGCGGTTCATAAACTCCACCGCCACCTGCTTCATCAGGTAGGGGTCCATTTGGTGGTTGACGAATCGGTCCACCTTCAGTATGCCGCCATCCAGACAGCGGCCATCCTGCAAAATTCGGTTTATCAATGATTTCATAGGCGCAATACCTTGCTCAATTATGTATTGTTATTACTCAATATCTGGCATCTGACTCGGAGAAGCAACAGACAACCATTCGCCTTGTTAACTACATCACAAGCATGCAAAGGAACAATTATTACGGAATCTTGGGATACTGCTCGAAGTCGGGCTTACGCTTCTCGAGGAAGGCACGGCCGCCCTCCTGGGCCTCGTCGAGGAAGTAGTAGAGCATGGTGGCGTCGCCGGCCAGCTGCTGGATGCCGGCCTGGCCGTCGAGCTCGGCGTTCAGCCCGGCCTTGATCATGCGCAGGGCGATGGGCGAGCGCTGCATCATCTCCTCGGCCCAGCGGACGCACTCGTCCTCCAGCTCCGAAAGGGGCACGACCTTGTTGACCAGGCCCATGCGCTCGGCCTCGGCGGCGGAGTACTGGCGGCAGAGGAACCAGATTTCGCGCGCCTTCTTCTGGCCGACGATGCGGGCCAGATAGCTGGAGCCGAAGCCGGCGTCGAAGGAGCCTACCTTGGGCCCCGTCTGTCCGAAGATGGCATTCTCGCTGGCGATGGTGAGGTCGCAGACGAGGTGGAGCACGTGGCCGCCGCCGATAGCATAGCCGTTGACCATCGCAATGACCGGCTTCGGCAGACGGCGTATCTGCATCTGCACATCGAGCACGGAGAGACGCGGAACGCCCTCGTCGTCGATGTAGCCGCCACGGCCCTTGACGTGCATGTCGCCACCTGAACAGAAGGCGTGCTTCACGTCCTCGGGCCGTTTGCCTTCAGGCACTTCTGACATAGCCCCCGTCAGCAGCACCACCCGGATGCGGGCCAGTTCGCGACACTCGGCAAAAGCCTGGCTCAGCTCCAACGTCGTCCGCGGCGTGAAGGCATTGCGGTAGTGCGGGCGGTTAATGGTGATCTTGGCTATGCCATTATACTCTTCGAAGAGAATTTCCTCGAACTTACGAATCTCTTTCCACTGTCTGTTTGCCATCTTGTTTCTTTTTTTATAAATTTCTGTGCAAAGATACACAATTTCCCTGAATTATTTGTTCTTTTCCCTATTTTTTCCTACCTTTGCCAACTCATATCAACTAAAGAATTAATAAAGACTGAAAACGATGAAAGAAAAAAAGCGTACTATCGCTACTGCGCTGATGGCCTTGCTCTGTATGGGTGCAAGCGCCCAAAAGTCAGAGACGTTCAGTGTTGCAACGCTGAACGTCGACGGCCTTCCGCAGAAGATTCTGGTAGTCAATGTAAATGCTGACGGCCCTGGTGCAGTGGGCACGGCCAGAATCGGGAAGTACCTGATGAAGAAGGGCTATGACATCGTCTGTATGCAAGAGGACTTCAACTACCACGATGTGCTCATCCCCTGGATGGAGGACGACTATGCCAACGACACATGGAGCGGCGACATCGGCGTTGAAGGGCGCGACATCGACTTCCTGCACCTGCAGAACCACCGCTTCGAGTGCGACGGCCTTTGCACATTCTGGAAGAAGGACATCACCCTGGAGTCGACCGAACGGACGGCGTGGACGGCCAGCTTCGGGAAGTTCAGCCATGCGCTGGACGACATCATCACCAAGGGATTCCGCCGCTACAATGTGACGCTCGCCAACGGCCTGAGCCTGCTGGTATATAACATGCACATGGACGCCAGCGACGACAAGGACGAGCTGGAAGGCAAGGACGCAAAGGACAAGGAAGCCCGACAGGTGCAGTGGCAGCAGCTCAAGGACGAGATACTCAGCCGCCTCGACACACGCCCCATCATCATCATGGGCGACATGAACAGCTTCTACGGTCAGGACAACGTGAAGGCTGCATTCATTGACGCCATCAACAGTTCGGGCAAAGGCACCGTCACAGATGTCTGGGTGGAACTGCAGAACAAGGGACTGTTCCCTGAGACGAAAGACGACGGCATCAGTGGCGGCGAAGTGCTTGACAAGATTCTATATGTGAACCCCTCTACCGGCACTCAGATCAAGGCCGTGAGCATGAAGCTCGACAAGGAGGGCTACCTCCAGGACGGCAAGCCGCTGGGCGACCATTATCCTCTGTCGGCCACATTCCAGGTTGTGGGCAAGGAGTCTTCGACCGTCACCAGCGTCAACGGACTTATGGATGCGGAGCAGGGCGATGCCGAATACTACAACCTGGGCGGCCAGCGCATAGGCCAGCCCACGAAGGGACTGGTCATCGAGCGTCAGCATCAGGACAACAAGAAACGTATCATTAAATAGCATCAAGACAATGAAGAAATACATATCCCATTTCTCATTCCTCATCCCTCATCCCTCATTCCTCATCCCTCATTCCTCATTCCTCATCCCTCATTCCTCATTCCTCATCCCTCTGCTGGCACTCGTCGGCACCGTGCTGACAGCAACGGCACAGGACAACGCCTACACCATACTCTCACAGTGTGACACGACGGTCAAGGCGCAGATTGATGGTTTTTCGCTGGGCAGTCGCGACGTGCGTCTGTATATTTACGAGTACCCGTCGGTCAATGCCGATGGTCAGCCGGCCACCGTGAGCGGCATCATCATGGCACCCTCCGACATCGTCGACGGCAGTGTGCCTTGCGACGGCGTTATCATGATGAACCACCACACGATAGGGTCGCCTCGCCAGGCCCCGTCACAGGGCGAACTCGACGTGCCCTGCGGGTTGCTGGCCAACCCGCTGAAGCCCAACTACATCATGGTCATGAGCGACTACATTGGCTACGGCTCGTCCATCAACCATCCGATAGCCTATCTGTGTGGCGACACCAACGCCCGCAACTGTCTGGACGGACTGCTGGCCGCACAGCAGCTGCTGACCGACGCAGAGATACCACAGGGAAAGTACCTGTTCAACATGGGCTTCTCGCAAGGCGGCACGGAGTCGATGTATGCCGCCAAGCTTACCGACATGGTGGACAAGTACAAGGGAATCCGGTTTGACAAGACCTTCGCCGGCGGCGGACCGCTGGACTTCGAGCGCATCTACACCGACTATGTGGACAAAGACGTATGCGACGACGTGACGGACGTGGTGCTGATGATTACCTCTGTCAACGAGAATTGCCACCTGGGCATTGACTACCACGACCTGTTCAAGGAGCCTACAGCATCGCATGCAAAGGAACTGTTCGACACGAAGGACAAGGGTGTGGCATCAAGGAGTGGTATCATGGACCTGGACTCTCTCAGCCAGGTCTTCCAACCGGCCTACATGGACAAGAACAGCGAACAGGCCAAGGCGCTCAGGGCCAAGCTCAAGGAAATCAGCCTCGCCGAGGGATGGGAGCCTGACGTCACGAAGAACTATTACATTGAGCACAGCCGCCACGACAACTATGTTCCGATACAGTGTGTACGCGGCATCCTGCCTTGGATGACAAAGAAGGGATTCACCAAGAGCATCGTGCCTGGAAAGACGTCGTTGCAGACAAACATGGTGGTATTCAAGCTGAAGCACCAGCAGTCGGCCATCGTCTGGGGCATTCAGACAATGGTGGCCGCCCAGGTGTGGCCCGTCATCTACTACGAGGGTGAGCAGAACCGCTATTATCACGAATTCGTGAGTACGCTGAACATCAAGAAGGTCATCCAGTATCTGGAAGGCATTGGCATCGACCTGCGAAAAATCATCAAGAACAAAGGCCTCTCACGCACCTTCGAGCAGGACATCCGCGAGGAGCTTGAGAACGGAACATTGCAGCCCGACGACAACCTGAGCCGGCTCTATGTTCCCAGACGCGACTTCTTCGACGTGCTGAACAGCCTGTCAGAGACCTTTGCGAAAGTGGACCTGACCATTACCGACGTTCTTGAGATGATTGACGACTCAGGCATCACCATTCTGGACATTCTGGAAGTATATATGTACCTGACCTCATCGGACGACGGCTCACGGCTGGCTGAAGCCGAAGATACAGAGGACGTGGAGGCCGCGATTTACCTGACAAAGATGTACGAACAGACACTGGCCAAATGGCTCATCGAGGCTGGCGTCAACACGGGCTTCAAACAATGGGGCTGGTAAAAACATAACTATCATGCTACAAATACGCTGTAAGAATACAAACACGACGAAGAGTTTCCCCGAGGGGTGCTCGCTGCTGGACGCCTATCAGGAGTTCCAGGACGAAATCAAGCTGCCGTACCCCGTGGTGTCGGCAAAGGTGAACAACGTGTCGCAGGGACTGAAGTTCCGCCTGTTCCAGAACCGCGACGTAGAATTCCTGGACGCCCGCGAGGGAAGCGGCCACCGCGCCTACGTGCGGTCGCTGAGCTTCGTGCTCTATAAGGCCACGCAGGACCTGTTCCCCGGGAGCAAGCTCTTCATCGAGCACTCGCTGTGCCGGGGGTTCTACTGTAACTTCAGGCCCACCCCCGGCCCTTCCCCAAGGGAGGGGAGGACGGTTACCGACGAGATGGTGGAGCGCATCAGGGCGAGGATGAAGGAAATCATCGACATGGACATGCCCTTCCGCCGCACGGAGGCCACCAACGAGGAGGCCATCCGCGTGTTCACCGACCGCGGGTTCTCGGACAAGGTGAAGCTGCTGGAGACCAGCGGACAGATCTACAGCGACTACTACACGCTGGGCGACACCGTCGACTACTACTACGGGCCGCTGGTACCCAGTGCCGGCTACCTGAAGGTGTGGGGACTGGAGCGCTACGAGGAGGGCCTGCTGCTGCGCGTGCCCGACTGGAACAATCCCACGAAGCTGGCCGAGAAGGTGGACCAGCCCAAGACGTTCGAGATGTTTGCCGAGAAGACGCGCTGGGACATCATCATGCGGCTGTCGAATGCCGGCGACGTGAACAAGGCCATCATGCGGGGACACGCCTCGGAGCTGATTCAGGTCTCGGAGGCCCTGCAGGAGAAGAAGATTGTGCAGATAGCCGAGGAGATTGACCGCCGCTTCCACCGCAAGAAGAACCCCGTCCGTCTGGTGCTGATTACAGGACCGTCGAGCTCGGGAAAGTCCACGTTCTGCAAGCGACTGTCAGTGCAGCTGCTGGCCTGCGGTCTGCGCCCGATATCGTTCTCGACGGACGACTACTTCGTGAACCGTGTGGACACGCCGAAGCTGCCCAACGGCGACTACGACTTCGACAATGTGGAGACGGTCGACTACCGGCTGCTGGGCGAGCACCTGTCACGGCTGATGAAGGGCGAGACGGTGGAGGTGCCGGAGTACAACTTCGTGACGGGCAAGCGCGAGTGGAACGGCAAGCGGCTCAGGCTGTCGGGCGACACGGTGCTCATCATCGAGGGTATCCACGCCCTGAACCCGCTGCTGACCAAGGGTGTCAGCGACTCGCTGAAGTACAAGGTCTATATCTCGGCGCTGACCAGCATCTCGCTCGACGACCACAACTGGATTCCCGTGCGCGACAACCGACTGCTGCGCCGCATCATCCGCGACTACAACAAGGGCGCCTACACCGCCCAGCAGACCATCAGCCAGTGGAAGAACGTCTGCGAGGCTGAGGAGCAGTGGATATTCCCCTATCAGGAGACCGCCGACGTGATGTTCAACTCGGCGCTGAACATTGAGTTCGCCGTGCTGCGCATCCACGCCGAGCTGATTCTGGCGAGCGTGCCGAAGAACTGCCCTGAATACAGCGAGGCCCACCGCCTGCTGAAGTTCATCCACTACTTCCTGCCCATCAGCGACAAGGAGATACCGCCCACCTCGATCATGCGCGAGTTCGTAGGCGGCTCAAGCTTTAAGTATTAAGCGGAGGCTTATTCCTGCTTCTGTGTCTTATAATATCCCTTGAACGCCCGCTCGTCTTCGGCGGCATCGGTCGTGACTTCAAGGAGAACGGGGCGCGTGCTTTCTAAATTTAATAAGGTGTCAATGCCCTGTTGCATTTCCTCCATATTCTCTGCCTTCAGATAGACAACAACGTTCTGACGGCAGATGCCCTCGGCTGAGGTCTGGTGAGCGGCGGCTACGAAGCGGTCGCGGGCGGGACTTTGTTCCAGACCATGCAGGAGGTTGAAGATGCCGCCACGACCGTTGTTCAGCAGGAGGATGCGGAGGTTGCCGCGCAGGTTCTGGTTCCACAGGGCATTCTGGTCGTAGAAGAAGCTGAGGTCGCCGATGACACAGTAGACGCGCTCGTCGGTGACGCAGGAGAAGCCGGCTGCCGTCGAGAGCGAGCCCTCGATGCCATTGACGCCGCGATTGCACCAGACGTGGTGGGCGGCGTAGATATTGGCCAAACGGATGGCCGACGAATTGGCGTAATGGAAGCCCCCCTCTGGCTCCCCCCCGAAGAGGGAGGATAGTTTTTCCTCGAAATACTTGACGGCAGCCATCTGCGAATAGGCGGGCTGATAGTGGGCGGCACGCTGGGAGGCTTGTGTCAAGGCGGCAAGCCATTGGCGGCGGTAGTTTGTCGACGATAGTTTACGGTGGCTTATCTTATGACTGAGCGACTGAAGGACGGACTCCGGGTCGCCGACGATAATGCCACGCAGGTTCTGGAACGTATCCTCAACGTCGCCCGACTGGCTGATGCGCCACGTCTGAGCGTCAACGGCGCTACGCAGGAAATGGCGCAGCCGCTTGCTGACAACGGTGTCGCCGACGTGGATGATGAAGTCGGGCGGTTCCATCTGCCCGTGATAGAGAACTTCATCGAAATGGCTCACATGAGGAAAGGGGGAAAGCGACTCGTGAAGCACGATGACGTGGCTGAACAGGAACTCGACGTCGATGCCCTCGAAGTCGTGGGGATTGGTCTGGCCGAAGACAATCATCGGGCGGCGGGCAGCCAAAAGGCCGTCGACGAACTCGGGACAGAGACAGTCGTAGTCGCGAGTGGGCGATGTGCGAATAATCTGTCGGACAGCAGGCAGCTGAGGCACGTCGAAGGTGAACAGCGGCTCACTGATGGGCACGTTGATGTGGACGGGGCGGGCATCGTCGGCTATGGCAGCCAACAGGGCCTCGTTGATAAGGCGGTTACTGTGCCAAGCATCGGATTCGGGCAGGGAGACTGCCCGACGCACGAAACGGCCGAGGGCACCGGGTTGCGGCAGCGTCTGACCGTCGAGCTGGTCGATCCACGCCTCGGGACGGTCGGCACTGACAACGATGAGCGGCTGATGCTGATACCAAGCCTCAGCAACGGCTGGGGCCAGGTTGAGCAAGGCCGTACCGCTGGTGACGCAGACGACGACAGGCTCGTCGAGAGCCTGCATCATACCGAGGGCATAGAATCCCGCCGACCGTTCGTCGGTAACGGGATAGCACGCGATGTCGGGGCACTCGTTCAGGTTATGGACGATGGGGGCATTGCGGCTGCCTGGGCAGACGACGGAGTGACGAATGCCGTGCTTGACGAGCAGAACCGTCAGTTGGTTGACGCTTTCCTTATTGCTATACACCGAAGGATTTACGATTTTCGATTTACGATTTTCTATTTACGATTCAGGAGGCGGCGCATCGTTTCGAGCTTGGCCTCCGTCTCCTGCCACTCCTGCTCACCAGTACTCTCGCGCAATAGGCCGCCTCCGGCAAAGAGATGACAGCGGTTACCGTCGATGTTCATACAGCGCAGCGAGACATAGAGGTGAGTATCTGACTGCGGGTCGAGCATTCCCATAAACCCACTGTAATAGCGGCGGGGCGTATGCTCGTTGCCGACGATGAAGCGGAAGGCTTCGCGCTTGGGCAGTCCGCAGACGGCGGGTGTGGGATGAAGCGACTGTAGGAGGTCGCCGATACGGTCGTTCGTAGGGAGCGTGAAGTTGAAGTCGCTGCGAAGGTGCACCAGATTAGCGGCACGTACGGTGCGCGGCCCTTCCTCGCTGAAGTCTGCCGAGAACTGCTCCAGACACTCGGCAATATAGGTGGCAACGATACGCTGCTCCTCAATGTTCTTGGTACTCCAGGTGACGGTCTCGCCCTCGCTGTCGAGCTGGTCGCCTTCCAGTTTCATTGTACCGGCCAATGCGATGGTGCGCCATTGACGCGCGCTGCCTTCAAGCAGAATCTCGGGTGTAGCCGTCAGCCAAGTGCCGCTCTGCGGTGTATGGACAAGGGCGATGAACATTCGGGGATAGAGCTGGCAGGCACGGTAAAAGAGCTGCTGGGGGTCGGCCTCAGCGGGCATCGATTCGTCAGCACAGCGGGCAAGGACAATCTTGCGGAACATGCCCTGCATAAGCTGGGCGTGGAAGTTGGCAAAGTCGATGGCGTAATAGGAGCGGCCAACCTCGGGAGAGGCCTCGGGCACAGAAGCCGGAATGGGGACCGGGACAGAGGGTATCTCTATACGGGACACCTCATCGGGACGGATGACAAGGATGGGCTGAGCGGGAGAGACCTCGAAAGGAGCCATCACGAAACCCCTGCGGCTGTTGAGGTCGACACACGACAACAGCTCGGCTGGTTTTCCGTCCGACTGGCGGACGAGCGTGGCATGACTGTCATACGGCAGACGATAGATGGCATAGGCTTCAGATAGCATCACTTCTTCTTTGATTGAATCACATAATTGGTGACACGAACGTTGGATATCAGGTCGCCCGAGGTGTCACGGATATCGACATTCCAGACGTGGAGGGTGGTGCCTTTGTGCAACAGACGGGCAAAGGCGGTAACTGTGTCGCCCTCTGCAACAGCCTTCACGTGGCTGCCGCTGACCTCGATACCCACACAGGCACAACCGGGACACAGCGCCGACGAGCCCACGCCCGCAACATTCTCAGCCAAGGCCAGCGATGCGCCGCCGCTCAGAAAACCGAAAGGCTGGCGGTTGCGCTCGTCGACTTTCATCCGGGCCAGACAGGTATCCTCCTCGGGCGTGGAAATAAACTCCATACCGAGGGCCGTGCTCAGGTTAGGCTTCGCGTTGATGATTCCGTTTATTCGTTCTACATTCATAATAATGCTACAAATTTATAGCTTTTTCCACTACCCCGCAAAACTTTCGCTGTTTTTTTTGCAATTATTTACCCAAAAGGACGTTTTTTCGAGAGAAATTCGTAACTTTGCACCCATCAAAGCACATATATCCGGATAGAAATGAATATTTTAGAACTTAGCGAACAAGAAATCCTGCGACGCCAGTCGCTCGACGAGCTGCGCCGGATGGGCATCAACCCCTACCCCGCAGCAGAGTATACCACCAACGCATTTTCAACCGACATCTTAGCCGAATTCAGCGACGACGCCCCTGCCCGCGAGGTATCCATCGCCGGCCGTATGATGAGCCGCCGCGTGATGGGCAAGGCCTCGTTCGTGGAGCTGCAAGACTCCAAAGGCCGCATACAGGTGTACGTCACCCGTGACGACCTGCAAGCCCCCCCCACCGCCCCCGAGGGGGCTACAATTGCCGCCAAGACCGGTCAGCAAGGTAATGAAGCCCCCTCGGGGGCCGTAGAGGGGGCTTATTACAATGTCGTCTTCAAAAAGTTGCTCGACATCGGCGACTTCATCGGCGTGCGCGGAACGGTGTTCCGCACCCAGACGGGCGAAATCAGCGTTCATGCCCATGAGCTGACGCTGCTGTCGAAGTCGCTCAAGCCTCTGCCCATCGTGAAGTACAAGGACGGCGTGGCCTACGACAAGTTCGACGATCCCGAGCTGCGCTACCGCCAGCGCTACGTCGACCTCGTGGTGAACGACGGCGTGAAGGATACGTTCCTGCAGCGCGCCACCGTCATCCGCACCATTCGCCGCGTACTCGACGAGGCCGGTTATACCGAGGTGGAGACACCGACGCTGCAGATGATTGCCGGCGGCGCCTCAGCCCGTCCGTTCATCACCCACTTCAACGCGCTCGACCAGGATATGTTCATGCGCATCGCCACCGAGCTCTACCTGAAGCGCCTCATCGTGGGCGGCTTCGAGGGCGTCTACGAGATTGGCAAGAACTTCCGCAACGAGGGCATGGACCGCAACCACAACCCCGAGTTCACCTGTATGGAACTATACGTGCAGTACAAGGACTACAATTGGATGATGTCGTTCACCGAGAAACTCCTTGAGACCGTCTGCATTGCCGTGAACGGTTCGACGGAGCGCGAGATTGACGGCCAGATCGTGTCGTTCAAGGCACCCTACCGCCGGCTGCCCATCCTCGACGCCATCAAGGAGAAGACCGGCTTCGACTGCGACGGCAAGACGGAAGAGGAGATTCGCGCCTTCTGCCTGTCGAAAGGTATGGAGGTTGACGAGACAATGGGTAAGGGCAAGCTGATTGACGAGCTGTTCGGCGAGTTCTGCGAGGGCACGTTCATACAGCCGACGTTCATCACCGACTACCCCGTTGAGATGTCGCCCCTGACCAAGATGCACCGCTCGAAGCCCGGACTGACCGAGCGCTTCGAGCTGATGGTCAACGGCAAGGAGCTGGCAAACGCCTACTCCGAGCTGAACGACCCCATCGACCAGGAGGAACGCTTCAAGGAGCAGATGCGACTGGCCGACAAGGGCGACGACGAGGCGATGATTATTGACCAGGACTTCCTGCGCGCCCTGCAGTACGGTATGCCGCCGACGTCGGGTATCGGTATTGGCATCGACCGGTTGGTGATGCTGATGACGGGCAAGACCTTCATTCAGGAGGTGCTCTTCTTCCCGCAGATGAAGCCCGAGAAGAAGGCTCCGCAGAGCACCGTTCAGGAATGGGCCGCCATCGGCGTTGCCGAAGACTGGGTCTACGTGCTCCGCAAGGCAGGCTTCAACCTCATCCAGAACATCCGCGACGAGAAACCCCAGGGCCTGCAGCAGAAAATCGGCGACATCGTCAAGAAGTTCAAGCTCGACCTCCAGAAGCCTTCGGTAGACGAGGTTCAGCAGTGGATAGAAAATAGTCTAACCGTCTAACCGTCAAAAAGACTAACCGTCTAACCGTCAAATGTACGATTGTGGTAAGATAGCCATTATTGGCGGCGGAAGCTGGGCAACGGCCATTGCCAAGATTGTGGTGCAACACACGCACCACATCGGCTGGTATATGCGCCGCGACGACCAGATAGAAGACTTCCGCCGCATGGGCCACAACCCACGCTATCTGACCAGCGTACACTTCGACGTCAGCGAAATACAGTTCGAGAGCGACATCAACCGCATTGCCGCTGCCTACGACACGCTGGTCTTCGTCACGCCCTCGCCCTACCTGAAGAACCACCTGAAAAAGCTCAAGACGCGCATCAAGGACAAGTTCATCGTCACGGCCATCAAGGGCATCGTTCCCGACGAGAACCTCATCTGCTCGGAGTACTTCCATCAGGTGTTCGATGTGCCCCACGAGAACCTCGCCTGCCTGGGAGGCCCCAGCCATGCCGAGGAGGTGGCCTTAGAACGGCTCAGCTACCTCACCGTCGGCTGTTCCGACATTGAGAAGGCACGCGCCTTCGCCGCCGTCCTCACCAGCGAATTCATCAAGACCAAGACCAGCGACGACGTCATCGGCATCGAGTACTCGTCGGTGCTGAAGAACGTCTACGCCATCGCTGCCGGCATCTGTTCCGGACTGAAGTACGGCGACAACTTCCAGGCCGTACTGATGTCGAACGCCGTGCAGGAGATGACACGCTTCCTCACCGCCGTCCACCCCATCGACCGCAACCCCTACGACTCCGTCTACTTGGGCGACCTGCTTGTTACGGGCTACTCCAACTTCTCGCGTAACCGCACCTTCGGCACGATGATTGGCAAGGGCTACTCGGTGAAGTCGGCCCAGATAGAGATGGAGATGATAGCCGAGGGCTTCTTCGGCACAAAGTGCATGAAGGAGATCAACCGCCACTGGCACGTCAACATGCCCATCCTCGATGCCGTATATAATATATTGTACGAGCGCATCAGCCCGCAGATAGAAATCAAGCTCCTTACCGACTCCTTCCGTTAATCCACAAAAGATATGCGCACACTCATTTGCCTGTGCATCCTGATGCTAACGTTGTTCTCGTCAGAAGTTTTCTCCCAGGAGGAGGCTGAGAACGTGGTAGAGGCCTTGGTGGTGGATTCCGAGACGGGCGAGGAACTGCCGTTTGCCAGCATCACCGTGGTTGGCGGCCGCCACTTATCGACCATTACCAATGCCGAGGGCAGGTTCCGCATCACGGTTGAGAAGGGCGAGCGGCTGCAGTTCACGTATGCCGGCTACAAGGCGGCGACGCTGACTCCGAAGGCCGTAGGCCGCAAGGTGAAGCTTGAACCCGCCACGCTGATGGTGAGCGGCGTGGAAGTCAGGGCGCTGCCACTGAAGGAGATCAGGAAGGAGACGGTGCGCCAGCAGAAGAAGCACCGCCGCAAGACGGCTGACTACTTCTACCGCCAGACGGCCTTTGTCGACTCCACATGCTACGAGTATGTCGAGGCGTTCCTGACGGGGAAATCAGCCGTTGCGCTCAGCGATCTCAAGCTGAACAGCGGCCGCTATGCAGGCATCATGCCTGACAGCACGACGGGCCAGATACTGCAGTTCTACAAGAACTTCTTTACATTCTCGCAGATAGAGCTGGCGACGAACAAATCACAGCTGGACCCCAGGGATGACGTCATGCCGCTCTACGAGAAGGCCACCAAGCTCTACGACATCGACTACGACATACTGAGCGACTCTGTCAGCTGCATCTACGTCATCCGTTTCCAGCCAAAGGACCACATCAAGGGCTATACCATTCTCGACTGCACGCTCTACGTCGACTCCGTGAACAACCACATCCTGCGCTGCGACGGCAGCGGCCGCAACTTCCGCATCCTGCAAAAGTATCCCAAGGCCCTGAAGCGGAAGGACGAGGTGCTGCCGGTGACGTTCAACTTCAGCATCAACATGACCGAGGAGAATGGCTTCACCGAGGTGCAGTCGGTCTATGTCGACACCTACCACCACGTTGACAGCACACTGGTGCGCACGAAGTCAACGCTCTTCAACATCGGTGTCCACCAGGGCGGCAAGAAGGGCAGGGACCTGAAGTTCGAAGACGACCTGCACAAGCGCATTGAGGGGCAGGAGTACGACCGCGACTACTGGCGTAAGAACGAGTTTGTGCGCCGTACCCGGGCCGAGGAGGCCGTTCTGGAACTCTTCGAGCGCAACGACCTATTTGGCGTATTCTGACAGATACAGCAGTTTACCATCCTCACCGATTCCCGCCGCACTGACACAGATGCGGCTCTGCTTGCCGTTGTTGAACAGGTGGAGCCTCAGCCGGCCGTCGTCGTCGGGCGTGGCGGCAGGGTCCCAGTAGAGTGTGCGGCGGTAGTCGTAGCTGTCCTCGCGTGGCGGACGTCGGCTGTAGTCGGGTTTCAGGTAGAACTCGTCAGGCTCGATGATGCCGGGCAGAATCAGACGGCGGTCCCTCCACACATAGCGCTCCCCGTCGTCGGGAATAAGGTCGAACTGGAGGGTGACATCGGCAGTTTCTGTCTCCATCGGAACGGGACGGTCCTCGTTGCGCAACTCAAAGTCGGTGTAGCACCTGATAACATTCTGACGACTCAGGCGCATATTATCGGCCATCTTAGCATCACTGATAAACGGCATGATGGGCGGAATAGTGAGCGCAAAGTTACGATAGAAGACGTAAGGCGTCATATACTCATCTTTGAACCTGGCCTGAACGTTGAAGAAGCGGACGGCGTTATAAGTGCCGAACAGGGCCGTGCTGACGGCCTCGGGGAAATTCATCATGTCGAACTGTCCGTAGCAGAGTCCCAAATCAGTGCAGAGGTTGTAGAGCTCGTAGGTATCGTAGACGCACACCGGCTTCGTATAGTCGATGGCGCGGCGCCCGCGGCGACGGCGCTTCTTCACGGTGACCTCGCTGAGCACGCGGTCCATCTTCGAGATGGAGTCGAGGGCTTTCACCTGGTCGAAGGAGAAAGTCTGCGGCAGATTCTCCTCGTCGTCAGGCAGATGGCACTGGTAGTAGGAGTACTTCTTGGCGAAGACGGGGTAGAAGAGGTTGCGCTTGACGAAGTATGGCGCAATGGCCTCCTCACTAAGAAATCCCTTTCTCGACATCTTATCCAGTTTCTTCTGGCTGATGTTGGTATTGTAGGCCTTCAGGAAGAGGGCGCCCGCATTCTTGTACTCAGGCAGATTAAAGCAGAAGTGCCCGCCGTTGGTGGTCTCAGTCTTGAGAGAGGTAATTGTGGAACCCGGCAGTTGCATACCGTTGTCGTCAAGCTCCACCAGTTCGCATTCCACCGTCACCTCGCGCCCCAGCGAGCCGTGCCCCTCAGCCACTTTCTTCTGTTCATTGACGGTGGTGCTCGATGCCTCTTGCACGAAGTTTGGCTCCTTGATGAAGATGGCCTCACCCATCGGCTCCAGTTCCATAGTGCCGTCAAGCGATGCCAGCTTTTCCGACTCTGACTTGACGCCGGTTACGCGCTCCATCAATTTCTTGAATGTCGGGTCTTCGGGGTCGGCATGCAGAGCCTTGGTCTCGCTATAGCCGAAGACGCCCTGCTGCCAATACTTCACCTCGTCGGCTTCCCAGTCGGCGGCAACGGTTTCGTAGACATTGCCCTCGACGGTTATGCCCTGCTCCGGTCCGTAGCGCAGGGGCTTGGTGCTGGTCAGTTCGCCGTAGTTGTAGCGTCGCCAGCCTTGCACCATCAGCAGCAGGTCCAGATGGTGGCGGTGTTGCTGGTCGTCGGCCTCGAAGTAGTAGTCGGGATGAGGGATGAAGCCCTTCAGCTCGCTCGACAGCAACAGCTCGGTCATGATGTTTCCCGTGTCGAAGGTAGCATCGTCGGTACCGGCATCGCGGACACTGACCGAGACCTGGTCGGTACCCTCGGGCACCCGCAGTTCCAGGTCGATGGCTTCGTAGGGCTGGTAGTCGGTCTGCTTGGTCATCATCTTGATGTGGCCGTCGGTACAGTCGTGCTGGTTGACGAAGAACAGTCGGTCGGCCATGGGCTGCCCGTTGTTGTCGACGATGATGAGGTCGCTGACGCCCGCTGGCAGTTCTCCGGTGTCGATGTCTATAGTGGTCACGCCCTTGACGTCGGGCATAAATCGCTCGAACACCTTCAGCTGGCCGCGCGAGAGCACAATGGCAGCACACTCCTTGTCGGCAGGCAGGTCGCGCACGGCGATGTCGGCCCTGATGTTGCGCCCAATGCTCTTAACGCTCAAGGCGCAGCCCGTCTTCTCAGTCCTCGGCAGATTGATGGTGTAGTCCTTTCCGGCATAGTGGAAAAGGGCTCTCAGCCGTCCTTCCTTAGGCACGTCTATGGTGAAGACGCCGCGCCCCTCGTGTTCGGTCTTGATGACCTCGCCGTTTACCCGGCCTGAGATGTCTACTTGCTCACCCAGCTCGTTGACAGCCTCGAAGGCCACGTTGGCCTTGGTGCCCGCTATCAGGTGGCCACCCTCCGGGTAGAAGTTGACCTTGAGGCTGGCTTTCAGTTCCTTGTCGAGGCGCGTCTTCGGGCGTTCCACGATGTATTTCCTGGCGTAGTCGCCCAGCTCTTCGGGCGTCTCGTAGACCGGCACCACGCGACTGTAGACCGTACCATACAGGCGGTAGAAGTCGTTGGCCATCTGCTGCGTGTAGAAGAGTTCGCGCGATTGGCGGTTCGACGCATGCTCGGTGACGCAGAAGTTCATCATCCAGCGGGTGTAGGCGCGCAACTCGTAGAAGCCCGAGTAGAGCGAGTCGGTGAGATAGAACGAGCCTTCGCCGTCGCCGTCCTCGGAGATGGTGATGGTCTGGCGCTCCACGAGCATCCCGTCGGGCGACACCAGTTCGACGTAGAGCAGGCGGCTCATGTCGGTATAGCTGTTGTCGTCGGCGCGCACCACATAGGCCTTGTACCAGATTTCCTCGCCCCTGTAGTAGCAGTTGTTGTCTAAGTGCAGGTACACCTTTTCCTGAATGGGGGCATCGTCCAGCAGGTACTGTATGCTGTCAAGGGCGTCCTTGGCCATAGCCGAAGCGGTGCCAAGTATCATCATAAGGGTTAGTAACGTCGCTTTCATATCGTCAAGGTTTGTTAATCGTCTGCAAAGATAAACATATTTTGCCGAAATCTTTTGTAGTTACGCCTTTTTTTTGTATTTTTGCAAGCCGAAATAATATCATAACTAAAAATAGCGAAACAAATGAAGAACATCAGTCTTGACATCACAAAGGCCGCCTGTTTCCTTGAGGCAGGCGCAGTAAAGGCTTTCGAGCCGAAGGTAAAGGCCGCTCAGGAGGCTTTGGAGAATGGGACCTGTCCCGGTAACGACTTCCTCGGATGGCTGCACCTGCCATCGGGCATCACGCCACAGTTCCTCGACGAGGTACAGGCCGTGGCCAACACGCTGCGCGAGAAGTGCGAGGTGGTCGTCGTGGCCGGCATCGGCGGAAGCTACCTCGGTGCGCGTGCCGTCATCGAGGCCTTAGGCAACACGTTCGCCTGGCTTATACAGGACAAGAAGAACCCCACCATCCTCTTTGCCGGCAACAACATCGGCGAGGACTACCTCTCGGAGATGACCGAGTACCTGAAGGACAAGAAGTTCGGCGTCATCAACATCTCGAAGTCGGGCACGACGACCGAGACCGCCCTCACCTTCCGCCTGCTGAAGAAGCAGTGCGAGGCACAGATGGGCAAGGAGGCTGCCAAGGACGTCATCGTGGCCGTCACCGACGCCAAGCGCGGCGCTGCCCGCACCTGCGCCGACAAGGAGGGCTACAAGTCGTTCATCATCCCCGACAACGTGGGCGGCCGCTTCTCAGTGCTCACGCCGGTGGGTCTGCTGCCCATCGCCTGCGCCGGATTCGACATCAAGCAGCTCGTTGCCGGTGCCCAGGACATGGAGAAGGCCTGCGGCAAGGACGTTCCCTTCGACGAGAACCTCGCTGCCCAGTATGCTGCCGTGCGCAATGGGCTGTACGAGGCAGGCAAGAAGATTGAGATCATGGTGAACTACCAGCCCAAGCTGCACTTCGTCAGCGAGTGGTGGAAGCAGCTCTACGGCGAGTCGGAGGGTAAGGACAAGAAGGGTATCTTCCCTGCCAGCGTCGACTTCACCACCGACCTGCACTCGATGGGCCAGTGGATTCAGGACGGCGAGCGCACCATCTTCGAGACCGTCATCTCCATCGAGCAGCCTAACCGCACGCTGCTGTTCCCCAGCGACGACGAGAACCTCGACGGTCTGAACTTCCTGGCAGGCAAGCGTGTCGACGAGGTGAACAAGATGGCTGAGCTCGGCACCCGTCTGGCCCACGTCGACGGCGGCGTGCCCAACATCCGCATCTCGGTGCCCTGTCTGAACGAGTACTACATCGGACAGCTCATCTACTTCTTCGAGATTGCCTGCGGCATCAGCGGCAACGTGCTCGGCGTGAACCCGTTCAACCAGCCCGGCGTCGAAGCCTACAAGAAGAATATGTTTGCCCTGCTCGACAAGCCCGGCTACGAGGCGGACTCGAAGGCCATCAAGGAAAGACTTGCCAAAGAAGCATAAATGAAGGCAGACATCAAACAGTATCTGGAGAAGCACGGCTTTGAGCAGTTTGAGCCCAAAGCCGTGCTCTTCGATATGGACGGCGTACTCTACAACTCAATGCCCCACCACGCCATTGCCTGGCAGCAGTCGATGCAGGAGTTCGGCATCACGATGACCGAGGCCGACGCCTACGCCACCGAGGGTGCCCGCGGCATCGACACCATCCGCCAGATGGTGCTCCGCCAGAAGGGTGAGGAGATTACGCTGGAGAAGGCCCAGCAGATGTACGACGAGAAGACGCGGCTGTTCCACGCCATGGGCAATCCGCCGGTGATGACGGGCGTAAAAGAGCTGATGGGGAACATCCATCGGCAGGGACTGACAATCGGTGTGGTGACAGGCAGCGGACAGCGCCCGCTCATCGCCCGGCTGCTCGACGACTTCGGCGAGTTCCTGGACGAAGCGCACATCGTGACGGCTTACGACGTCAGCCGCGGCAAGCCCAGTCCCGATCCATATCATAAAGGTATGCAGAAAGCGGGGACTCAGCCCTGGCAGACCGTCGTCGTCGAGAATGCGCCGCTCGGCGTCCGTGCCGGTGTGGCAGCACAGGCCTTTACCATTGCCGTCAACACGGGTCCTCTACCCGACGACGTCCTCCTTTCGTGCGGAGCCGACCTGCTCTTCAGCCGGATGACCGACCTGCGCGACGCCTGGCATCAGCTGTTCTGAGACTCTGCCCTTTACCGTTTTACCTTTTTACTTTTTTACCTTTACACCTCGTCTTCGTCCTCGCTCATGTCGCCGTTGGTGTCCATCTGCGAGTCGCGGGCTATGCGTACATTCCCGAAGTTGTCAATCTGCACGTTCAGGGGAATGTACTCATCGGTCTGGGGCAGGCAGACGCTGGCGGCAAACTTCAGCTGCTGGTCGTCAACCTCGTCGAACACCAGTCCCTCGAGGATGCCCGCCTTGCGGTAGCCGGCATCGATATAACCCTCGAACGTCGCCTTGGTAAACGACTTCTGGATGGCCACGCTGCCGTCGGCACGGCGCACGACGAGGCTGATGCGGTTGTCGACGAACTTCTGCCCGGTCTCGTCCTTCACCATCGGCAGACTGTCGCTGGGTGCGCGGTTAATCTCCACCTTATAAGTCTTGCCCAGCCACTTCACGTCACGCTGGTCGTTATACGGTTGCATGCGGATAGGCCCCGAGGGCTTAGCCACTTCAATACGCGGCGCAATGATGTCCTGCGTCTGCTTTTTCTCCTTGCACCCGGCCAGCGTCAACAGGCAGGCCAGCGCCATTATCGACGTATTCTTGTTCATTTTGTCGTTCTTTTGAAATTCGGCGGCAAAGTTACGAAATAATTGTCAGACGGCCACAAAAAAAGCCCGCTATTTTCATAGCGGGCGGGCGTTATCCAATATCTTTTACCGTTTAATACTCATCGAAGAAGGCACGCTTGCCTTTTCAAAAACACTATGTTAACCTAAATCACTATGATACGAATATTCTGTTTATTGCACGTTTTCTCTGTTTCCCCGGTTTCCGCGACCGCCACGCTGTCCGCCTTGGCCGCGACGGCCGAAATTTCGGCGCATCTCCTCCTGGTCGGCCTGATAAGCCTTGTACTGCTCGGGAGTCATAATCTGCTGGAGCTCGGTGTCATACTGCTTCTGGGCCTCCTCACGCTCCTGGCGCATCTTGGCGAACTGCTCGCGCATCTCCTCGGTCATCTCGGGACGCTGGCCACCCTGGCCGCCACCCTGATTACCACCACCGAAGTTGGGACGGGGCCTCATGCCGCCACGGTTGCCACCGCGCATACCACCGAAGCCAATCTTGTCGGCATATTTCGTGTTGAGAGCCAGCAGCTTGGCTGCCTGGTCTTCGTTAAGACTGTATTTCTTCACAGCGTCATCCGTGCGTCTCTTAGTCATCTCAGTTCTGTCGATTTCACGACGCTCACCGTTACCCTGTCCGAAATTACCTTGTGCCTGCGAGGCTGTTACTGTCATAAAGGCTACAAAAGCCATAATTAGTTTTTTCATTTTGCTCAGTTTTTATTAGTTATACTTTCAGAGAACTACTTATCTGACGCGAAAACGGACAAAAAGTTTAATTCCAAGCAATTTTTTTTTCGTTTATTCGGCAAAGTGCCGTTTTTTTCGTACCTTTGGGCCGTCATTAATGTTTTTAAACACGCAAGATGGCCAAAACTGTAAAAACCATACTGCTTTCAGCACTTATGGCAATCGCTGCCGGCTGTACAGGCTCCGACGGGGAGGGCCAGCAGGAGCAGGCTGCCTATCAGGGCATCGACACCGTGCCGATGCTCATCACGCAGATCAAGAAGTGCTCGCGCCTCTACACCACAGAGATGAAGGTCCACAAAATCGTGACCCACGACGACGTGGTGAAGCTGCAGGGCAAACTGCTCAAGCAGAACATCGACATCAAGCTGCCAATGGGCGAGCGCAAGGTGGCCATTCCCATCGACGCCACGCTGAAGGCCTACATCGACTTCAGCGACTTCTCTGAGCGTAACATCGAGCGCACGGCCGACGGCAAGATCACCATCCTGCTGCCCGACCCACGGGTGGAGCTGACCTCGTCGAAGGTCAACCAGCAGGAGATACGCTCGTTCGTGGGCATGGTGCGGTCAAGGTTCAGCGACGAGGAGCTGACGCGCTACGAGCAGCAGGGGCGCGAGGCCATCATCCACAGCATCCCCCGACTGGGCATTGTCGACATGGCGAAGGCGAGTGCCGCCCATGCCCTGGTGCCTATCATCAGGCAGATGGGCTACCGCGAGGAGGACATCACCGTGGCCTACCGCAAGGATTTCAAGTCGTTCGACATCAGCAAATTCTTAGAAATGAGGAATGAGAAATGAGAAATGAGGAACGAGAAATGAGAAATAAAGGCAAAAACAACCTGGAACTGGTGGTGAAGGCCCTGACGCTGGTGGCCATCATCATCTTTCTGTGGTGGCTGCTGATAGCCGAGAAGGACAACCACATCGGGCTGAAAGTCGAGGACGACATCAACCCGACGCCCGAACAGATACAGAGCATCCGCGACATCGGCCAGTGGGAGTTCCTCAGCATCAGTAACGAGGAGCTGGTCGACACCGTCCGCAAGGGCGTGTTCTCCGACGACCAGCTGGTGCGCATCTACTACGGCACGCTGCGCTTAGGCGTCGACCTGAGCAAGACGAAGAAGAACTGGATCACTGCCCACGGCGACACCATCGTGGTGCGACTGCCCAAGGTGGGACTGCTCGACAAGGAGTTTATCGACGAGACGCGCACCAAGGCCTTCTACGAGTCGGGGCGCTGGACAGCCCGCGACCGCGAGGCCCTCTACCGCAAGGCGCGCCGCCAGATGATGAGCCACGCCCTGACCAAGGAGAACCTGAAGACGGCCGAGGCCAATGCCGAGCACGAGGTGCGCCGCATGATGAGTGCCATGGGCTACAACAACATAACCGTCAAGTTTGATAAGTAAGATGGACCGACTAAACGAGATACTGACTGAAGTGAGCGGCCTGCTCTGGGGCTGGCCGATGATTATATTACTATTAGGTACGCACGTGTATCTGACCATTATCCTGCGCTTCCCGCAGCGCAAGATTCTGACCGCCATCCGACTCTCGGTGAAGCGCGACCCGGGCGCCACGGGCGACGTGTCGCAGTTCCGCTCACTGGCCACCGCCCTGGCCGCCACCATCGGCACGGGCAACATCATCGGCGTGGCAACGGCCATCGCCCTCGGAGGCCCCGGCGCCGTGCTGTGGTGCTGGCTGACGGGTGTGTTCGGCATCTCGACAAAGTACGCCGAGGGACTCTTGGCCATCAAGTATCGCGTGAAGACCAAGAAAGGCCGCATGCTGGGCGGCCCGATGTACGCGCTGGAGCGCGGACTGGGCTGGAAGTGGCTCGCCGTGCTCTTCGCCCTGTTCACCGCCCTGGCCTCCTTCGGCATCGGCAACACCGTGCAGGCCAATGCCATCGCCACCGTGGCCAACGAGACCTACAACATCAGCCCCGCCCTGACGGGAGCCGTCATCTGCCTGCTCACGGGAGCCGTCGTCCTGGGCGGCGTCAAGAGCATCGCCCGCGTCTGCGGCCTGCTGGTGCCCTTCATGGCACTGTTCTACGTCATGGGCTGCCTCTACATCCTCTGCGTCAACGCCCCCTATCTGTGGCCGGCGCTGAAGCTCATCGTTGCCTCGGCCTTCTCGCCGCAGGCTGCCGGCGGCGGCTTCGTCGGCACCACGGTGATGATGGCCGCCCGCTTCGGCATAGCCCGCGGACTCTTTTCTAATGAGTCGGGCATGGGCTCGGCACCCATCGTGGCAGCTGCCGCACAGACGCGCAACCCCGTGCGCCAGGCATTGGTGTCGAGCAGCGGCACGTTCTGGGACACCGTCGTCATCTGCGCCCTCACGGGACTCGTCATAGTTAGCAGCGTACTAGCCTACCCCGACATCGACTTCCAGAACGGCGCCACGCTGACGAAGGCCGCCTTCTCGAAGATTCCCGTCGTCGGCACGCCCCTGCTCACCTTCGGTCTGCTCACCTTCGCCTTCTCTACCATCCTCGGCTGGTGCTACTACGGCGAGCGGGCTGTCGAGTACCTGCGCGGTCACAGCTGGGTGCTCGTCTACCGCGTGTTCTACATCGCCGCCGTCTTCGCGGGCAGTGTCATTGAGCTCAGCCTCGTCTGGAACCTCGCCGACTGTATGAACGCCCTGATGGCTATTCCCAACCTCGTTTCGCTGCTCGCGCTCAGCGGCGTCCTGATCCACGAGACGCGCAAATACCTGTGGCGCGGGAAACTGGATAGTGAGATGTGATACAATTTTGCTACCAAAAGGCGGCGCCTTTTGGTTGTAAACCCCCGCCTTTCGTCAAAGTGTCAGGAAGTGTCGGAAGTGTAAGATGTTTCCTGCGATTAACAATCAGGGGAGCTCCACGCCGACGACATGGGCGATGCCGTCGGCGACGCGGAACTTCACATCGCGTCCGGCGAAGGGCATGCCGTAGACGCGGCTGGGGTCGTCGTGGTAGCGGGGCCGTGGGTCCTGGGCCAGCACGTCGCAGAGGGCGCGCAGGTCGGTAGCCGTGAACAGCCGGGCAACATCGTCGGGGACTTCCACGCGGAGTGGCTGCCACTCATGCCGGTCGACGAAGCCGGAGCGGGCATCGGGGTGGGCATCGGCGTAGCTGACGTAGGGCTTGATGTCGTAGATGGGCGTGCCGTCCATCAGGTCGGCACCGAGCACGTGGATGACGGGACCCTCGTCGGGCGTCAGCTCCACACGGTCGAGCCTGACGCACGATAGCCCGAGGCGGTTGGGACGGAAAGGCGACCGCGAGGCAAACACCCCCACCCGCTCGTTGCCGCCAAGTCGCGGCGGACGGACGGTTAAGCCCCCCTCAGTCCCCCCAGTAGGGGGAGGATTGGCGGAGAAGCCCCAGATGAGCCAGAGGAAGTCGAAGTCGTCAATACCACGGACAGCCTCCTCGCGACGGAAGTCAGGGGTGAAGACGATGTAGCCAGGCAGCGTGGCTGCCAGACCGCTCTGCCGGGGAATGCCGAACTTCGACATCAGCGGCGAATGGAAATAGGCGATGGGACTGATGTTCACAGGCGGGAGTTATTTGGCGGTGAACACAAAGTCCTCGAGCGTGCAGATAGACCTCTCCTTGAAATCCGACTTAAAGACGAAGAAGAGGGCATGCTTGCCTGCCAGCCCCGACAGGCCAGGCAGGGGAATCGTCAGCTCAACAGGTGTCCCGACTGGCATGTCGCCCCTCACGTCAACCTTGCCAAGCGTTAAACCGCGCTGCGAAGCCCATGGGCGGTCGGCCATGACTTCAATGGTTCCGTCGATGCCCTCAGGTATGATTTTCAGCAGCAGCTGCACGTTCTTCTTGCCTTGAAGGGCAGTGAAGTTGAAATACTTGTAACCCACGATGGAGCCGTCGGTATTGTTGACCACCTGGTTGGTGTTGTTGCGCAGGTCGTAGGGCGCATCAAACTTGTCGTCGGTTCCATAGCTGGCAGCCACATACGAGCCGTAGAACGTGTTGTTGGGCCATTCGTGGACGGCAGGCTTCGGACCCGTCAGCCAGCAGGCGATGCCGGCGGAGTGACGCTCCAATGGATTCAGGCCTTCGAGAGCGAAGCCCTCGGAGTTGTATTCGCCCTCGCTGATTTCTACTTTGCCGCCCTTGCCTTCTTCCACCTTCACGTCGATGGGAGCCACCATAGCCTGGCGGGCATACTCGTTGGTGCCCGTCTGGCGGTGATAGAACACATACCACCGGCCGTGGATCTCGCAGATGGAGCCGTGGGTGTTGCCGTCGGGCACGGCGGAGGCAATGGTGTCGCCCTGCTCGTTGATTTCACGAGCACGGCCGTCGATGATGGTGCCGCCGTAGGTCCAGGGGCCGAGCGGATTGTCGCTGTAACAGTAAGCCAGCGTGTAGTTCGACGTGGGCAGGCCGAACTCGCCGTCCTCGGTGAAGCGGCTGTAGATGAAGACGTACTTGTCCTTGATCTTACGGATGCTGGATGCCTCGAAGAACTTGAAGCGTCCCGGCTGGTTGCGGCCGCTGATCATGTCTTCGACAATCTTCGTGCCGGGCTTCACGGTGGCCATCGTCGTGGGGTCGAACTCGGCGGCATAGCTGCGCTCGAAGCCCCAGTAGCCGTAGACGCGGCCGTCGTCATCGACGAAGACGGCTGGGTCGAACTGCAGCACGCCGTCCACCTTGTTCGGGTCGTCAGCGTTCCAGTTGCACACCTCGAACGGGCCGTCGGGGCGGTCGCTCTTGGCAATCAGGCCGTTGCGCATGCCCGTCTGGTCGTTGGGGAACAGGTAGTAAGTTTTCTTGCCCGTGCTGTCGGTCACCAATGTGACATCGGGGGCATAGAGCACGTCGGCGGTGCCTGCCGTGTCGAAGGGCTCGCCCTTGGCGTTCTTGTCGACGACGAGGATGACGCCGTCGTAGCGCCAGTTGTTCAGGCTGTCGACAGAAGCCGACCACACCACCTGGTCGCGGCCGCAGTATTCGGTTATCAGGTTGTCGTGAGAGCCGTAGACGTAGACGCGATACTTTCCCGGCTGGTCGGGGTCCTCGAAGACGTAGGGCTCGCCGTCGGGTATGTGCTCCCAAAGGGGCATATAGGGGTTGCCGACGGTGGTGAGGGTTGTAGGTTGTGCCGATTGTTGGGGCTGGCACGAGGCGGCTGCCAGCATGCAACAGGCAGCTGCCACGGCAATGTTCAGTTGGTTGGTCTTCATATTCGTTGTCGTTTTAATGGTTAATCTTCAGTGTTCCGCCCTTCAGTCCGATGGCCTGCGCCTTGAGCACGCCCTTGCCGCGAACAACGGCCAGGCACTTGCCGAAGAAGGCCTTGCGCTGGGGAGCCGTAAACCGCTCCATCGACGTCTGGCAACCGTTATCGGTGGCCACAACCGTCGCTCCATCGGTAGCTGTGAAATACACCTGGTCCTCAGCCCAAGGGCAGATGTTCCCCTGTGCGTCGACAATGTCGGCGCAAACAAAGCAGAGGTCCTTGCCCTGATAGTCAACGCTAAGGCGCACGGCAGCCGGCTGACCGGCAGTACGGATGGTCTGCTCACAGACCACCTTGCCGTCCTTACGGCTCACGGCCTTTACCTCGCCCGGCTCGTACTTGACGCGCCAGCCGACGTGGTACTCAGTACAAAGACTATCAGTCCCCCTCTCTTCGGGAGAGGGGTTAGGGGTGAGGCTCTTACGCCTGACGCCCTGCGACTTGCCGTTGACGAACAGCTCCACCTCGTCGGCCTGGTTGTAGTAGGCCCACATATCGATGGTTTGTCCGGGCAGCCAGTTCCAGTGGGGGAAGAGGTGCAGCATGGGCGCGCTGGTCCACTCGCTCTGGTACATATAGTAAGAGTCCTTGGGGAAGCCCGCCAGGTCGATGATGCCGAAGTAAGACGAGCGGGCGGGGAAGCCGTAGGGCGTCGGCTCGCCGATGTAGTCGAAGCCCGTCCAGATGAACTGTCCGCCGACAAACGGATTGTGCTTCACCACGTCCCACGTCTCCTCGTGGGTCGAGCTCCACGAGGCGTGCATGTTGTCGTAGGCCGAACACATGAACGAGGGGTCGGTATAGGGCAGCCACCACTCCTTGGGCGCCGTGTAGACGGAGTCGCTGGGCATCATGTAGTAGCCGCGCGTCTGCAGCGCCGAGACGCTCTCCGAGAAGATGAAGGGCTTGCCGGGGAAGTTCTTAGGCACATCCTTCACCCACTGGTGGTGGTAGTTGAATCCGATGATATCGATGGCACCGCTCTTGAACAGGTGGTTGCCCGGCGACGGCTCGTTGCAGCCCGCCGTGATGGGGCGCGTCGTGTCGTAGCGGTGCACGATCTCAGCCAGGTGCTGCGTCAGCAGGCTCTGAACTGAGAGTTCACCGTCCTTGGCCAGCGTCGAGGCATCGTGGCCGGCATTCAGGATGAGGTTTGCCTGCTCCAGCGTCAGCGTGTCGGCCTCAGCCGATGACCACTGCTCGAGCACCTCGTTGCCTATCGACCACATCAGGATGCAGGGGTGGTTGCGGTCGCGCAGCACGAGGTCGGTGAGGTCGCGCTCGTGCCACTCGTCGAAGAAGCGGGCATAGTCGTTCTGAGTCTTGCGGCGGCGCCACATATCGAACGACTCGTCCATCACGATGAGCCCCATCGTGTCGCACATGGCCAGCAGCTCTGGAGCCGGCGGGTTGTGGCTCGAGCGGATGGCGTTCACGCCCATCGCCTTCAGCTTCACGAGCTTGCGGTGCAGGGCGTCCTCGCTCAGGGCGGCACCTAAGCAGCCGAAGTCGTGGTGCTCGCAGACACCGTTCAGCTTGAAGTTCTTGCCGTTCAGCCAGAAGCCCGTCGTGGCATCGAACTTGAAGTCGCGGAAGCCCGTCGTCGTCTCCACCTCGTCAACCACCTTGCCGTCGCTGATCAGTTGCGTGCGTACCTTATAAATATAGGGGTCCTCGCACGACCACTTCCTCGGTCTCTTGATGCTCACAGGCCGCCCGTCGCGGTCGAGCCACGTGTTCCTGACCGTCACCTTGCGGCCCGTGGGGTTCTCGTAGTCCACCTCCACCTTGCCGTCGTGAACGTAGACGCCCCAGTGCTTCACGTGGATGGCATTGGTGCGCGTGAGCCACACGTGGCGGTAGATGCCGCAGCCCGAGTACCAGCGCGAGTTGGGCTGGTCGCTGTTGTCCACGCGGACGGCCACCACATTGCGGCCCTCGCGGACGTAGGGTGTGATGTCGTACTCGAAACTCGAATAGCCATAGGGCCGCGTCCCCACCTTCTGTCCGTTCACGTAGACCGTCGAGTTCATATACACGCCGTCGAACTCCAGGAACAGCTTTTCACTCTTCACTTCCTCACTTTTCACTTCAAAGTGTTTCCTGTACCACCCCACCCCGCCAGGCAGCGCACCGCCGCCGGCACCGCTGGGGTTCGAAGCCGAGAAGTCGCCCTCGATGGCCCAGTCGTGGGGCACGTCGAGTCGGCGCCAGTGGGCGTCGTTATAGTCAACTGCGGCCATCGTCGCAGTATCTGCCAGCACAAAGCGCCAGCCCTTGTCAAAACACTCGCGCTCACGAGCCTGCACAGTCAGCCCCGTCAGCAACAGCACAGCCAGCAATAAAAACTTTCTATTCATACACATCGCCATATTACTCTTTTGTGAACTTATGCTTTTCATTCTGCTCTACATGGTTTAACCTATCTCGCCCGGTAAATGCGTATGCTGTAATAAACGGCAACGACCAGCATCAAGACGATTGCGGCCAAGACGGGCAAGGGCGAGGGCGACTCAAACAGCAGCAGCGAGCAGGGAATTGACAGCGTCAGCAGCAGCAGCGTCAGGGCTGCGACGCGCGTCGAGCGGATGCCCAGTTCGTACTGCCGCGGGGTCTTCATCTCCACGGGCATATTGATAAGGTGGGGGTGATAGGCCACCACCAGCAGACCAGCACCTACCACAGTGGTGATGACACAGGGAATCACCAGTCCCCACGGTGAGCCGTAGCCGTTGGGATGGCCTCGGCCGTCGAAGTGGGTGGCAACGACATCGGGAGCCTTGCAGAGCATCCAGATGATGAGCGCCCAGACGATGACGGCCAGCATGGCGAACGCAATCTCGAAGACGGTGCCCTCCTTCGTCCTGTTCACTTTTATCTTCTGCTTCTTTTCCATATCACATCGGGGGGAGTTTACGCACAGCCATGACTGTGGCGGCGGTGCTGACGATACCTACGACCAGTACGGTGAACACGAATGCCGTAACGTTCATGATTCCCGTGACAAACAGCGCCACCAGAATCAGCAGGAGAATCATCTGGATGGCCATGATTAGCATCAATGCTTTTTTCCTATTCATTGTTTTCTTCTTCGTTTGTGGTTTGACCTTGACGATTAGCACCCGCCATCGTCTTTTTCTTCGGCAGACGCTTCGCCTTCCGCAGTGCCTCGGTGATGATCCACTGCAGCTGGCCGTTGGTGCTGCGGAACTCGTCGGCAGCCCAGGCCTCTATAGCGTCCATCGTCTCCGCGTCAATGCGCAGGATGAAACTTTTTGTCTTCTTTTCTGCCATCAATAACGTTCACCAATCAATGATTCAATGTTCCCGCATTCACCACCGGCTGTGCCGAGTCGTCGCCGCAGAGCACGACGAGCAGGTTCGAGACCATGGCGGCCTTCTTGTCGTCGTCAAGCTCCACGATGTCCTCGTTCGACAGCTTGTCGAGCGCCATCTTCACCATCGAGACGGCACCCTCCACAATCTTCTCGCGGGCCGTAATGATGGCCGAGGCCTGCTGGCGGCGCAGCATCACGGCGGCAATCTCCGGAGCGTAGGCCAGGTAGTTGATGCGGGCCTCGACCACCTCGATGCCGGCCAGGGCCAGCCGCTCGTCGAGCTTCTGCTCCAGCTGCTGGTTAATCTCGTCGCCGCCGTCGCGCAGCGTCGGCTCGTTAGCCGCCCCCTTCGGGGGGAGGTTGGAGGGGGCTTCATCGTCGTAGGCATACTGCCCTGCCACCTGACGCAGGGCGGCATCGCTCTGCACCTTGACGAAGTTCTCCAGCGCGTTCATCAGTCCCTTCGTGTCCGAGCCGATGCTGTTGGGGTTGGCGGCCATCGTCTGCGAGTCAATCTCGAACAGGGCCTTGTACGTGTCCTTCAGCTTCCACACCAGCACCAGGCCAATCATCACCGGGTTGCCCACCTTGTCGTTCACCTTGATAGGCTCGGCGTCCAGGTTGCGTGCGCGCAGGCTCACCTTCTTGGCCGTGTAGAACGGGCAGATCCAGTAGAAGCCCGTCCGGCTGAACGTGCCGCTGTACTTGCCGAACCACGTCGTCACCCGTGCCTCGTTGGGCTCCAGCATCAGGAATCCGCACCACATGATGATGTTCACCAGCAACAGCAGAATGCTGCCGCCCAACTGCCAGCCGCCGAAACTTCCGTTAGAGGCATCCAACACGATGATGCTGTTCACAATCATGAAAATTGAGAATACCAGCACAGCGATATTCACAAACAACATCAAGAAGCCGTTCAATACAGTTCCATTGAATTGATACTCTTTCGTTTCCATAATTCTTTTTTACTTTTTTACCTTTTTACTTTTTTACTTTTTTACCTTTTTACTTTTTTACCTTTTTATCTTTGCATGATATCATTTTGATAGCGCAAAGATATGCTTTTGTTTTGGAATGACAATGGAAACGGCTGAAACTTTAACAACAATTAAGGTTTCCTGCGCCGTGTTTCCTGTTAATGTTCGTACCTTTGCACCCATGAACACTGAAGAATTGGAAGGAAAGCGCATTGCCGTGCTGCTCTCAGGCGGCGTCGACAGCTCAGTAGTGGTTTACGAGTTCGCTCGCATAGGCCTCCATCCCGACTGCTTCTACATCAAGATAGGGCCCGAGGAAGAAGAGAAGTGGGACTGCTCCAGCGAGGAGGACCTCGAGATGGCCACGGCCGTCGCCGCGAAGTACGGCTGCCGGCTCGAGGTGGTCGACTGCCACCGCGAGTACTGGGACCAGGTGACGCGCTATACGATAGATAAGGTACGCGCAGGGCTGACGCCCAACCCCGACGTGATGTGCAACCGTCTCATCAAGTTCGGTGCCTTCCACGAGAAGCGCGGCCACGACTACGACCTCATCGCCACCGGGCATTATGCGCAGAAGGAGAAAGACCCCTCCCACCTCCCCTGTTTAGGGGAGGCTTTGAGTTCTCCCCCTAAACAGGGGGAGTCAGAGGGGGTCTTCTGGCTCTGCACCTCCCCCGACCCCGTGAAGGACCAGACCGACTTCCTGGCACAGATCTACGACTGGCAGCTCGAGAAAGCACTGTTCCCCATCGGCCACTACGTGAAGGACGAGGTGCGGCTGATAGCCGAGCGCGAGCACCTGGTCAGCGCACGCCGGAAGGACTCGCAGGGCATCTGCTTCCTGGGTAAAATCAACTACAACGACTACATACGCCGCTACCTTGGCGAGCAGCCCGGCGACGTCATCGAGCTCGAGACCGGTCGCCGCATCGGCGAGCACCGCGGGCTCTGGTTCCACACCATCGGCCAGCGCAAGGGCATGGGCTTCGGCGGCGGACCCTGGTTTGTCGTCAAGAAGGACGTCGCCCGGAACATCCTCTACGTCAGCCACGGCTACGACCCGCAGACAGCCTACAAGCAGGAGTTCCCCATCCACGACTTCCACAGCATCAACGGCCAGCTGCCCCCTGAGCGCATCACCATCAAGATACGCCACACGCCGCAGTACCTGCCTGCCCGGCTCACGCCTACCGCCCCCGGCTGCTACACCGTCCGTGCCGACGCCCCCATCCACGGAGTGGCCCCCGGCCAGTTCTGCGTCGTCTACGACGAGTGGCATCACCGCTGCTACGGCTCGGGCGAGATCACGGTCTTCGCGCCGTAACAGCCAAGGGCCATTCCCCCCTTCGCTACATAAAAAAACCTGCCCGTTCCCCATTGAACAGGCAGGCTTTTTAGTTCGTCAGAAGAGCGGGCCGAAGCCCATGCACGAGGTCGTCCCCAGTGCCGTCAGGAATGCCGTGAGTGCGGCTACTACAACCTTCACCGCCATCTCAATCAGTCGCTTGTTTTTCATGTTTTTTTGGAAGGAGTTAATGGGAGTTATCGGGAGTTGTCGGGAGTTATCGGGAGTTATCGGGAGTTATCGGGCAATTCCCCTCCTGAGTCAGGAGGGGCTAGGGGAGGTCTGAAGAAGCAGACCGGCCGCGGGTTCAGACCCCCTCTAACTCCCCCTGACTCAGGGGGAGAATCCTGATAACTCCCGCTAACTCCCAATAACTCCCGATGCCTCCAAAATAGCCTCCCCCTCTGGGGGAGGATGGAGTGTGCTTCCCTTACGGTTCCTCCGGCACGAGGCCCTGCTGGCTGATCTTCGTACGCTTCTGGTAAGTCAGCGGATTGCCGTGCTTGTCGGTCTTGTCGCTCTGCATGATCTCCACGTAGTCGTTCAGCTGGAAGGTGGCCTGGTCGAGCAGCGCCTTCTTCGTGAGCTTGTCCTCCTCGTCGCCTGCGCCCTCAGGGCGGAAGTTGATGCGAATGCCCTTGATGTGCTCATCAGTGCGGTAGCTCTCCACGCTGGCTGCAGGCGAGCTCTCGATGCCGGCGCTGAACGTGCCCAGTCCGTCGAGCTTCACGGGTACGCCCTCGAGCAACAGCTCCTTCATACAGTCGACGACGTTCTGCAGCACCAGAACCATCATCTCGTAGGTAGCCAGCTTGCCGTGGTGCGACAGGTGCTTGGCGAAGCCCTTCAGGTTGAGTCCGTCGCGGGCGAACACGCGGCCGTAGTACTGGCCGTAGGTCTTCGATGCGGTGTTACGGTTCTTGTAGATGTCTACAAGCATTGGAATAGTGTTTTTTACTGCCATAGTTGTGTTTCAAATGGGTCGAAATGGTTAATACTAAGGTTTACTCGCGCGCGCGTCGCCGGCTTCGTGAGCTAATTGGCCGTTTTAGCTGTTTCGTCTGCTGCAGTTCGACGTCTTAACTGCCACAGTTTGCCGTCGCCGGACGACTTCTCGTATACAGGTGCAAAGGTACAAAAAAAAACTGAAACCACCAAATTTTTCGGCCAGAAAATTACGAAAAAAATCACGTCCCCACCCCAAGGTCACGAACTTGGATACAGAATACAGAATACAGTTTTATTATAAGCCACCCTAAATCCTGCGAAAAAGAATATACTATATATATTATATATATATAATATATATAGTATAATATAATTATACATATTTCTTTATCGTCAGCATGCAACCGCCTCTAAAAAAACTGTATTTCTGTATTCTGTATCCTGACGCCTGTTTTTTTACAAAACTCTCTTTACAAAAATTTGGAAGATAACAAAATAATTCATACCTTTGTCGGCGAAACCCTAAACTATAAGTAATTATGAAGAAAGTTTTTTTATTTGCCCTGTTGTCGCTGGCATTCGCAACAGCCGAAGCACAGCGGCCCAGTGGTATGCCCAGATTCGGCAACATGCCACAGATCGACGTGAAGTTCAATGAGTATGTAGCAGCTCCCGACGGATTCGACAAGGAGCGGCCCGACATTGTGCGCGGCACCCTTGAGGAGACGACCTATGAGTCGAAGACAGTCGGAACGACGCGCAAGGTGACCGTTTACCTGCCTCCGAAGTACGACAAGTCGAAGAAGTATCCCGTGCTCTACCTGCTGCACGGCATCGGGGGCGACCACCGCGAGTGGCTGCAGGGCGTGCCCGGCATCATCATGGACAACCTCTATGCCGAACAGAAGGCTGCGCCGATGATCATCGTGATGCCCAACGGCCGCGCACTGCCCGACGACAGAGCCGGCGGCGACGTGATGAGCCGTGAGAAGCAGCAGGGGTTTGCCATCTTCGAGCGCGACCTCATCGACGACCTCATACCCTTCATTCAGGGTAAATACAGCACCTACACCGACCGTGAGCACCGCGCCGTAGCAGGACTCTCGATGGGCGGCGGACAGTCGCTGAACTTCGGACTCGGCAACCTCGACCAGTTTGCATACGTCGGCGGATTCTCGTCGGCCCCCAACACGAAGAGTCCCGAGCAGCTGATTCCCGACGTGGAGGCCACGAAGAAGCAGAACAAGCTGCTCTGGATGGTCTGTGGCAGTGAGGACCGCCTGATGATGTTCAGCTCGCGCCTCAAGGCTTTCTGCGACGAGAAGGGCGTGCCCTGCACCCTCATCAGCTATCCCGGCGGCCGTCACGACTTCGTAGTCTGGAAGTACGGCCTCTTCAACTTCGCCCAGCTTATATTTAAATAAGGTGTAGTCCCCTAGTTGGACTTGTCAAACTAGTCTCACTAGTCATACTAGCCATACTAGTCCTACTAGGGCTACTAGAAAAAAACAAACCTAAAAAAAAGAAAAAAACTATGGACCCTGAAAAATCAATCTTCAGGCGCGTGCCAAACTACAAGCAGCTGCACGTCTACCAGAAGGCTGAGGTGCTGGTGCTGCTGACAGACATCTTCTGCAAGCGGTTTCTTCCGCTCTATGGCGACCGGCGCGTCGACCAGATGAACATGGCGGCCCGCTGCGGAAAGCAGAACATCGTTGAGGGGTGCGAGGACGCCATGACGAGCAGCGCAATGGAGGTGAATCTGGTGAATGTGGGGCGCAGCAGCTTCCAGGAGCTGCGCGAGGACTATGAAGACTACCTGAAACGCAACAGCCTCCAGATATGGGACAACAAGCACCCCCGCTTCGACAAGATGATACAGTTCTGCCGCCAGAACAACCATTGGGATGCCTACCAGCCGCTCGCAGCAACGCTCCCGGCTGAGGAGTTCTGCAACATGGCCCTCACACTGTGCCACATCACCGACAAAATGTTCTGCGGCTACCTGAACCATCTGGAGAAGACCTTTGTAGAGCAGGGAGGCGTCAAGGAACGCATGCACGCCGCCCGCACCGGCTACCGCCAGGAGCAGGACGCCCGCATGAAGGCGCTGGAAGCCGAAAACGCCGCTCTGAAGCAGAAAATAGCAGAGCTGGAAAAGAAAATTTTTAACTCAACTTTCGCAAGTTGAGTGTCACAGCGGTTCTTTAGTCACACAATTTCTCCCCCTGAGTCAGGGGGAGTTAGAGGGGGTCTGAACGGCGTACGATTCACTTCCCTTGTTCAGACCTACGGACGTTCCCAATGCGGGGCGCAGAAAAATCGGCCGAAAAATTTGGCCGTTCGGCGGGAATATCGTATCTTTGCACGAAAGAACTAAGGTTTAACCACAACCCTGTCCCTGCTGCATCAGGCATTCGCCTTTTGTGGCAGGGCTTTTTTGTGTGTGCCTGCTGGTGTTAATGCAGGCTTAAACCTCAGTATTTTATTATAATGGCACACAGCAAGGTGCTCGCGTTGTGCCTCCAAGAAGATACTTTTATTAAATAATGTATTTTTTCTCGGTTTAAAGATATTTTTATCAATAAATTTTTGTACTTTTGCAGCAAGTATCGCCGATGCGTCGTAAACGACGTGAGCTAAGGCAAGTTCCCTGAGTGCAGGGTGGCGGTATGATTTTATTGGTTAAAAATAACGGCAATAGCTGGTTATCGATAGTATCTGGGAACGTAGGAAATTCACAAGATATAGTATAATGGTAACGGTACAGCTTGTTGCTCGCGCATGGCGCGAGCTCAAGGCTTATCTCCATTATACGGGCACTTCCTACGGCCTCCGGATACGGACATAGCACGAGAGTTCGCGCTTTTCCGTGTCTTTATGTGAGGTTGGAGGAAATGCCCGTAGTTAGATGTCGATAAGCCATGCGACGGCCATAAACGAACATAGATGTTTATGGACAATAGCATCGAAGAACGTCGGTTCTCTTTGGAGAGTCGTCGTTATATAGGTTGTAAGACCAAGTTGGTGGACTGGATATTCAGCCTCATCAACGAGCAAACCCATGACGTCCACTCTTTCTGTGATATTTTTGCAGGAACAGGTGTGGTGGCTCATAGGGCTTTGCAGACATACGAACGAGTAGTGGTAAATGACTTCCTCTACTCCAACAATGTGATGTATCGAGCTTTCTTTGCTCCGACGGAATGGGATGAGGGAAAGGTGCAGGCTATCATTGATAAGTTTAATGCGGTTCGTCCTTCGTCTTTACGCGATAACTATTTCTCGATGAGCTTTGGCGGAAAGTATTTTGATGTTGCTACAGCAAAAATGGTTGGCTATATTCGTGGGCAGTTGCAGAAGATGAAAAACGAGCTGTCTGACAAGGAATATGCAGTTTTGTTAGCGTCACTAATCTATAGTATTGACCGAAGAGCCAACACCTTAGGTCACTTTGAGGCATATATCAAAAGAGAGATTCCTATTCAGCCTCCATTTGAACTTACGATGATTGATGTACAGAGTTATGAAGGAGTTGAGATTAATCAGGAAGATGCAAACCAGCTGGCCCGCACTATCGATGTTGACTTAACCTATCTCGACCCTCCATACAATTCACGTCAGTACAGCCGCTTCTATCATGTCTACGAGAATCTGGTACAATGGAAAAAGCCTCAGTTGTATGGTACAGCCCTGAAACCCAAGGAGGAAAACATGAGTGAATATTGTCGCAATGCTGCTTTTTCCGCTTTCACGGACTTGGTGAGCCACATCAAGAGTCGCTATTTGGTGGTATCGTACAATAACACCTATCACTCCAAGAGTACATCGTCGGAGAACAAAATTAAGCTGGAGCAATTGGAAGAGGTTCTGAACAAATGTGGCAACACTCAGGTATTCAACCATGAGTTCAAAGCCTTTAACTCTGGAAAAACCGAGTTTGACGATCATCGTGAGTATTTATTCATAACCGAAGTTGATGATGAAAAACGGAATCGCTCGTTCCCCACTGTTCTACGTGGGTGATAAGTATAAGCTGGTGCGAGAGATACGTACTCACTTCCCTGCACACATCAACAGACTGATAGAGCCGTTTGTTGGTGGTGGTTCCGTGATGATGAATGTCGATGCCGACGGTTTCTTGCTCAACGACATCAATAGTTACGTTATCAACCTGCATCGGATGCTGCAAGGGTATATAGGCCGCGAAAGTGAGTTCATAAATGAGCTGTATGCCCTGATTGATAATTATGGGTTTTCGCTCTCGTTGCGGAGTGATGTGGTACCAAAGGATATGAAAGTTGCCAACCCCAAAACTTATTATGCGCGTTACAACAAATCTGGCTATCTGAGGATGAAGGCTGATTTTATCAATGGTGGCCAGCAAGATATGTTGAGACTATATCTTCTGCTTATCTATGGATTTAACCACATGCTCCGATTTAATGGAAAGGGGCAATTTAATCTGCCTGTTGGTAACGTGGACTTCAACCAGAATGTGCAAGATGCACTGACCGACTATTTCCGACTGCTAAGTCAGAAACAAACTGAATGGCATAATAAGGACTATCGACAGTTTCTTGGAGACATAGACTATCAGCCTGATGATCTTGTATATCTCGATCCTCCTTATCTGATTACTTTCAGCGAATATAACAAACTATGGAATGAGGATACCGAGCGTGACCTATTGGTATTGCTCGACAACCTGAATGAAAGCGGCATTAACTTCGCCATCTCTAACGTCACCCATTATCGTGGGCGTACTAACACTCTCTTTCTTGAATGGTCTGAGCAGTATCACACTCATTCCATCAAAAGTAATTATATTAGTTTCAACGACAACAGCATTAAGCAGTTTAACGAAGTGCTGGTAACCAATTACTAAAGCTTATGGCAAACAACGTAAGACACGGAAAAAGACTCTTCAAACAGATGTCTCTTGAGGTAGCAGTTAGAAATCCAGAACGTTATGAAGGTATTCTGAAAACTTTCTCCAAGTTTGAAGGAGTTGTACTAGATGATGATGGAGTACTTGACGTGTATTCGCAGTTGTATCTCGATGAGGTTGTAACTGCAGACGCATTAGGTAGAGATGTCTTAACAAAGGATATTGTTAGTGATTGGATTTACAATAATTGCAGTCACAATAACGAGTGGGGATATCCCACTGGTTATCAAGCTGCATTTACACGATACCTTAAAACTTTATCGGAGTTTGGGTTTATATATGCACAATACAACCAAGAACTCCGTCTTTCTCCTGTTGCCAAAGCTCTAGTAAACGGAAAAATCACGTTGTCAGAAGCTTTTGCTCTACAGAGCATGAGGTTTTGGCGGAAGTCCCCATATAGACGAGTCCTAAATGACTTCAACTTCTTTGAGTTTATTATAGATGCCATGATAGCATTGAAGGAAAAAGGACATCGTTTGTCATACAATCAACTGATGGTCGGTCTATTCTCTGATGATGGCAATGTCGCTAATTACCTGTCGCTCCTTGAAAATAATAAAGTGGGTGATGACGCAGACAAAGCTTATGCATTGGTGAAAAGAAAATACAGCCAGGTAGATGCCCAGCATGCAAAAGCAGCTAAACAGGAATCTGCTTTCAGAGATTACGGTAATACCGTATTCCGGGTATTACAGCTTACAGGTTTTGTTACTGTCGAATACACTGGAGTTCTCATGCTTACCCCCAACGAGAATCGCATGCCATTATATAAGGCACTTAAAGCCAAGAAATTCTTCGTTTCAGAATCAGCAAAAGAAGATGAAGAAGAATACTTTGAACAATTAGGTTCTTTTGATGCATCCCTTGAAAATCTGATTCTTTCGCATAGAGAAAAAGTAGATCATTCAACTGCAGAGTATAATAAGAAAATACCGAATATCATTAATTCTTATGGGCTTACCCCCGACTCGATAGAACAGGCATTGATAAAGGTGTCAAATGGAGACAAGAAAGGAAAAGACACTTTCTGGTTCATACAAGACCCTGTAAAATTCGAATTCTTACTTACACTCTTTGTTTACACCTACTATGGGGATGCGTTTGAATATAAGCCCAACTTCATTTGTGATGAAGCAGGAATTCCATATTCACATGCACCAGGTAATATCGGCGATATTGAGATTTTCAACAAAGAAAGATATTGGTTGATAGAGGCCACTTTAATACGTTCCAAGAATCAGCAAGTTAATAATGAAACGGTTAATCTCTTCCGTCATATTGATGATACCATTGACGGACAGAAATATCTTACACTAGTGGCCCCGTATATTCATGAGGATACGAAACTAATATTCAACGTGGCATCTATTATCACAATGATTAAGAGTAATATGTTGAGTCTTAGTTCTGATGCCCAAACAACAGATGAATTTATCGATGATATGAAAGACAATGCATATTTTGGTCTGATTGATTCTCGGACTCAGAACTTTATCGGAGATATCCGCGATAAGCTAAATGAAATTAATGCATAGTTATGCTGCCAGTTTACGAGAATAAAGACTTTGCACTATATCAAGGTGATTCATTCCAGTTATTAAAAGAATTGGAAGAAAAAGTCGACATGATATTTGCTGACCCGCCATACTTTCTCTCTAAAGGCTTTACGATGCGCTCTAAGGGACGGGTAAAATGCTTTGATAAAGGAGAATGGGATAAAGAAAGACCTCTGTCTGAAATCAATGATTTCAACATGAAGTGGCTTTCATCATGTCGTAACATCTTAAAGGATAATGGAACTATCTGGGTAAGTGGAACCTATCATAACATCTACTCTGTGGCGAATTGTATGGTAGAACTTGGTTACAAGATATTAAACATCGTTGTATGGAACAAACCAGATGCGCCATTAACCCTATCTGACTATCATTTCAATTTCTCTGCAGAGTATATCATTTGGGCGAGGAAGTCAAAAGAAAAACGGCACTACTTTAACAACGAGTTGATGACTTTTATTAATGGTGGAAAAAGGATGTCTGATGTTTGGAATATTCCAACTACTGGGTTGTGGGAAAAAACTTGTGGTAAGCATCCTACCCAAAAACCACTTCGACTTCTTTATAGAATAATTCTTGCTTCAACAGAAGAAGGTGATTTGATTCTTGACCCGTTTGCAGGGAGTTGCACAACAGGTATAGCCGCCAATCTTTTAAATCGGAAATTCATCGGATTTGATCAGAGTGAAGAGTTCTTGAATCTTGGAGAAGCAAGAAGGAAGGAGATAGAAGAAGCAAGCTATGCTACTAAGTTACTTAGAAAAATGTCTGAAAACCCTAATGATGTTATGGTCATGATAAACCATGCGAGAAAGGAACTGAAAGACAAAATGATAGAGACTGGTATATGCTATCTTCGGGCTGGCGATTCCAAAGGCTCTTTGTGTGTGACACCGGGCTTTGAACGTATGCAATACGTCTTGCTTCATACAGCAGGCGATGAGGTAAAAATGTTCCGGCTTAAATCAAAAGGTCAATTCCAGATCTGGACAAAAGAAACTCTTGAAGCACATGGATTTCATCCAGAACATGCTCCCTATTATGTCGTTCTTCTGTTTGATAATACCCAAGAGATTCCTTTAAGCAAAAAGGTAAATGTCAAGGAGCGACTAAATACGTATCGTGCGAGAATTCGTCCGCTGAGTGATTTTATAGGCATTAAATAATATTTAAACGTTATGTATCATAGTTATTTTGGAAAACTGGGACAACTTCGCTTCCCCAAACCAGAGGATTATTACCGCTTTCTTGGGTTCCTGGCTCATGCTGATATCAAAGTTGTATATGAGTACAATGAAGATACAGGTTCATGGGGAAATGCTGGCCGTATTTGCTTTTATACAAGTCGTGTTCCTCATAATTGGGGTAAAATTGCGTACCGTGAAGGTCGAGGAGATTCAATGTGCTACAGAATAAACTGTAACGATTTTGTGGAGAACATAGTGACTGATCATGGATTCACTTATGGTGGATACCAAGATGCAAAAGCTATTCGAGAAACTATTCCATCAAACTATCTGAAATTCTTTGATGAAGGATATAATTGGTAATATTTGATAAAAAATTGCTCCAAAATTTGGAACTTTCGAAATTTATTTCTATTTTTGCAGCGTCAGAACATCTGTTTTGGCTATCCGGGCAGAATCCCGAGGGGGCAGGACATCAATGACACCGCCTCAGGAGCAAGACATCACGAACCCTACTCCACTTTTAAAACCATCCTGAAAAGGGTGGTTTTTATTTTTCGTATAATCTTTTGAATGTAAAAAGGGGCGCATCCGGATTTTTCCGTGGCTGACCTCCACAGACCCGCATGACTGCATAAGCAAGGGTAAAACCAGTCATCCATATATCTTACAGACTCTGTAGAAGAAGAACGGCAGGTTAGAGATGCCATGCAGTTCTGCACGGAAGCCCTTGAT
>JAEEGH010001936.1_pt1 | contig 57814 bp, 30 predicted proteins | sample 9134181 | NCBI WGS metagenome assembly JAEEGH01 (sample SAMN16246544, study PRJNA631951) | gut metagenome | biome: gut microbiome; feature: rumen; material: DP-attached | host: Bos | place: Iran: Karaj | collected 2018-10
CAGTCTCATAATCCAAAATACTTTTCATTAGTTCCAAAATCTCCTTATAAATACACTCAAATTATATAGACTATATTTTATCATAGATTTCTGTCTTCTCGTAAAAAGCTTTATATGATCTTGATTTATGTAAATGCCATTTTCCTCTTCTGAATGTAACAGGGCAACCGCTAAAAATAAAAAGGTTGACTACATCAAATCGATGATGGTGCGTCAAAAAGCGTCACCCGAATGATTTGAAGTAGTCAACCCAATATTTCTAGCGGTTGCCCTTACTAATTATTTTGCTGCGAGAGCTGCCTCGAGCTTCTTTGTAAGTGCAGGAACGATCTTGTTAAGGTCGCCAACTACGCCGTAATCTGCTACGTCGAAGATAGGAGCGTTCTCATCCTTGTTGATAGCGATGATGAGATCTGACTCTTCCATACCTGCTACGTGCTGGATAGCTCCGCTGATACCGATTGCGAAGTAAACCTTAGGACGAACAGTCTTACCTGTCTGACCTACCTGGAGATCCTTAGGCTTCCAGCCTGAATCTACAACTGCACGTGAGCAGGATACTGTTCCGTGAAGAACCTTAGCAAGGTCCTCAAGGATCTTGAAGTTCTCAGGGCTTCCAACACCACGGCCACCAGATACAAGGATCTTAGCTTCCTGGATATCCTCAACCTCTGAAACTGCCTTAACGATCTCAAGGATCTTTGTATAGCAAGCGTTCTCCTTGAAGCCAGGGTTGAACTCAACAACCTCAGCCTTAGCGCCCTTTACAGGAGCGATCTTCTGCATAACGCCAGGACGAACTGTTGCCATCTGAGGACGGAAGTCAGGGCAAGCGATAGTAGCGATTGTGTTACCACCGAATGCAGGACGTGTCATAAGGAGCTGCTTATGCTTCTGCTCCTGGCCCTCAACAGCGTTAAGCGGGAAATCACCGATATCAAGCTGAGTACAGTCAGCTGTAAGACCTGTGTGAACACGTGAAGATACGCGAGGACCAAGGTCACGGCCGATAGCTGTAGCACCAACGAGAAGGATCTCAGGCTTGAACTCATCGATAACTGATGCAAGTGCGTGTGTGTAAGGCTCTGTACGATAATCCTTAAGCTCAGGATCATCAACTACGATTACACGGTCAGCGCCGTACTCAGCAAGTGTGTCTACGAGGTTACCAACCTTGTCACCAAGCAGAACTGCTGTAACTTTTTTCTCATCAAGATCATTTGCAAGATCTTTTGCTTTGCCCAGGAGCTCAAGTGCGATACCTGAGAGCTCATTGTCTACCTGCTGAGCAAATATAAATACACCCTTATATTCTTCTAAAGACATGTTTTGTTCTCCTTTATACTATATTGCTGCTTACGCAGGTTTATTAGATCACGTGCTTCTCTTCGAGCTTGCCGAACAGATAATCAACAGCCTCATCAGCTGAATCAGCAACGATCTTCTCACCAGCGCCCTTCTTAACCTTATCAGAAGCCTTAGCGATCTGAGTAGGTGATCCCTTAAGACCAAGGTTTGAATCCTCAACATCCTTAAGGTCTGCTCTTCCCCAAACGGTTACTTCCTTCTCGAATGCATCGAAGATTCCGCCGGGTGTCATGTATCTGGGCTCGCCCAGCTCAGCAAGAGCTGTGATAAGGCAAGGCATCTTAGCCTCTACCATGTGATAACGATCCTCGAACTGACGCTTAACAACAACTGTCTTAGCCTTCTCGTCAACCTTGATCTCCTCAGCATATGAAATTACGGGAAGTCCAAGGTGCTCAGAGATCTGAGGTCCAACCTGAGCTGTATCACCATCGATAGCCTGACGGCCTGTGATGATGAGATCATACTCAAGATTTCTTATAGCACCTGCTATTGTTGTAGATGTAGCCCATGTATCAGCTCCACCAAGTACTCTGTCTGTTACGAGTACGCCCTTGTCTGCGCCCATAGCCATAGCTTCACGAAGAACGTCTGTAGCCTTGGGAAGACCCATTGTAAGTACGGTAACTTCTGCTCCGTACTGATCCTTTAATCTGAGTGCAGCTTCAAGACCTGCCTTGTCATCAGGGTTCATGATAGCTAACATTGCGCCTCTGTCAAGTGTTCCGTCGGGATTGAACTTAACACCGCCCTTTGTATCAGGAACCTGCTTTATACAAACGATGATTTTCACTTTAATTTCCTCCTACTTCAATAAGTTAGCAGAGATAACCATACGCTGAACTTCACTTGTTCCTTCGTAGATCTCTGTGATCTTAGCGTCACGCATCATACGCTCTACATCGTACTCCTTGATGTAGCCGTAACCACCATGAAGCTGTACTGCCTTTGTTGTAACTTCCATAGCTACCTCAGCCGCATAGAGCTTAGCCTGAGCAGCTTCGAATGAGTAAGAGATCTTAGGATTGGTCTTGAACTCATCCTTCTTGCGTGCAGCCTTATATACGAGGAGCTTAGCAGCCTCAACCTTTGTAGCCATGTCAGCAAGCTGGAACTGTGTGTTCTGGAACTGGCCGATAGCCTTGCCGAACTGCTTTCTCTCTTTTACATAGTTGATTGTTGTCTCAAGAGCACCCTCTGCAAGACCAAGAGCCTGTGCAGCGATACCGATACGACCACCGTCAAGAGTATGCATAGCGATGTTGAAGCCCTTGCCCTGAGCACCGAGAAGGTTCTCCTTGGGGATACGGCAATCCTGGAAGATGAGCTCGTATGTAGATGAACCGCAGATACCCATCTTGTTTTCCTTTGTACCGAATGTGAATCCGGGTGTACCCTTTTCAACGATGAATGCTGAAATCTCTTTCATCATTCTGCCGCGCTTTTCAATCTTGCCTGTTACAGCGAAGATTACATATACGTCTGCTTCCTTACCGTTTGTGATGAAGCACTTAGAACCGTTAAGTACCCACTCGTCACCGTCAAGAACAGCCTTTGTCTGCTGACCCTGAGCGTCTGTACCTGCACCGGGCTCTGTAAGACCGAAAGCACCGAGCTTCTCGCCCTTTGCAAGCGGTACTACATACTTCTGCTTCTGCTCTTCTGTACCAAATGTAAGAATAGGATCAACGCAAAGTGATGTGTGAGCTGATACGATAACACCTGTTGTGCCGCATACCTTTGAAAGCTCTTCAACACACATAGCGTATGTAAGGATGTCACATCCCTGTCCGCCGTACTCCTTCGGTACCGGAATACCAAGGAAGCCATACTTTGCCATCTTTTCTACTGTTTCTCTAGGAAATCTGTGCTGCTCGTCAACTTCCTGAGCAAGAGGCTTAACTTCGTTCTCGGCAAAATCCTTGAACAGCTGTCTAGCCATCTCATGTTGTTTACTTAATGTAAAATCCATGATTTAAAATCCTCCGTTATTTATTTAAACTTTTATTATTTATCCTGATTAAGCCTTGTCTGTAGCTGTCTTTGTTCTGTCTGCATTGTAGATGTAGAAGCCCTTGCCGCTCTTTACGCCAAGGTTTCCGCCACGTACCATCTTTCTGATAAGAGGACATGCACGATACTTTGAATCACCTGTCTCATTGTAGAGAACATCCATGATAGCAAGGCAGATATCAAGACCTACGAAATCACCGAGCTCAAGGGGACCCATGGGATGGTTTGCGCCGAGCTTCATAGCTGCGTCGATACCTTCGATATCAGAAACACCTTCCATCTTGATGAATGCTGCTTCATTGATCATGGGAATGAGGATACGGTTAACAACGAAACCAGCTGCCTCATTAACCTGAACGGGTGTCTTGCCGATCTCTTCAGAGATCTTCTTTATTGCATCAACAGTTGCCTCAGGTGTGTTAACGCCTGCGATAACCTCGATGAGCTTCATGCGGTCAGCGGGATTGAAGAAATGCATGCCGACCATAGGTCTGTTAAGACCGTTTCCTATCTCTGTGATAGAGAGTGATGATGTATTTGAAGCGAAGATACACTCGCTCTTGCAGATCTCGTCGAGCTCCTTGAATGTTGTCTTCTTAACTTCCATATTTTCAAATGCTGCTTCTACGATAAGGTCGCAGTCTGCGCAGAGGTTTTCCTTAAGACCGGGTGTGATCTTAGCAAGTATGCCGTCTGCAACGTCCTGTGTCATCTTTCCTTTCTCAACAAGCTTTGCATATCCCTTGGCGATCTTGTCCTTACCGCCTTCAGCCCATTCCTGCTTGATATCGCAGAGAGCTACTTCATAACCTTCTGTCTGTGCAAAAGCCTTGGCAATGCCCTGGCCCATGGTACCTGCACCAATAACGCCTACTTTCATAGTTAAGCCTCCTTAAAAATTTATCTTGATTATTTTATTACCTTTTTATCTGTTCTTGAAAGGAACAACCTTAAGCTTCTTTTCCTTGTCTTTCTCAAGGAAGTTGCCCATGCCTGCTTTCTGATCTTCTGTCTCGAAGCAGTCACCGAAGAGCTTTTCTTCTATAACAATAGCCTTGTCCATATCAACCTGAAGACCTTCGTTTATAGCCTTCTTGCAGTTACGTACTGCAATGGGAGCCTGCATTGCGATGCCTGCTGCCATCTTGTTTGCTGCTGCCATAAGAGCGTCCTTGGCAGAAACAACAACTTCGCCTGCCTCGTTTGTCTCAGCTGAAACAACCTGGTTTACAAGACCTATTCTGTAAGCTTCTGCAGCCTTGATGTTGCGGGCTGTATAGATCATCTGCTTAGCCATGCCTGCGCCAACAAGACGTGCAAGTCTCTGTGTTCCGCCAAATCCGGGTGTGATTCCAAGACCAACTTCGGGCTGACCGAATACTGCGTTGTCAGAACAGATTCTGATATCACAGCTCATTGAGATCTCGCATCCGCCGCCGAGTGCGAAACCGTTAACTGCAGCGATAACGGGGATGGGGAATGTCTCAAGCTTTCTGAATACGTCATTACCCTTCTTACCGAAAGCTTCGCCTTCAGCCTTTGTAAGTGTGCTCATCTCACCTATGTCTGCACCTGCAACAAAGCTCTTTTCGCCTGCGCCTGTGAGGATAAGGCATCTTACATTCTCAAGATCCACAGCATCGAGTGTAGCATCAAGCTCTTCAAGAACCTGTGAGTTAAGTGCGTTCAATGCCTTTTCTCTGTTAATGGTGATAGTGCCGACAGCACCGTTTACCTCATATAAAATGTAATCCATAATCTCTCCTTTATTTCGTGCAACAAGCAGCTGCCCTTTTTACAGGGAGCTGCTTGCAGATTTCATTATTATATTAGTCCATCTCAACGATAGTAGCACAACCCATGCCGCCACCGATACACAGTGTAGCAAGACCCTTCTTAGCACCCTTCTTCTTCATCTCGTGAAGGAGTGTTACGAGGATACGCGCACCTGATGCACCAACGGGATGTCCGAGTGCGATCGCACCGCCGTTAGGATTGAGCTGCTTGTCAACATCGATTCCGAGATCCTTGCCGACTGCTACAGACTGAGCAGCGAATGCTTCGTTTGCCTCGATGATATCGAAGTCCTCGATCTTGTAGCCGGCCTTTGCCATAGCCTTTCTTGTAGCTGCAACAGGTCCGATACCCATGATAGTGGGATCAACGCCTGCAAGCGCACCTGCAACGAATGTAGCCATAGGCTTAACACCAAGCTCAGCTGCCTTTTCTTCGCTCATGAGAACGATCGCTGCAGCACCGTCATTGATTCCTGATGCATTACCAGCTGTAACAACACCGTCGGGATTAAGAGGTTTAAGCTTAGCAAGACCTTCTATTGTAGAACCCTGTCTGGGACCTTCGTCTGTATCAAATACAACTACTTCTTTTTTCTTCTTTATTTCTACGGGAACGATCTCTTCCTTGAACTCGCCGTTCTCGATAGCAGCGCAGGCCTTTAACTGGCTCTTTAATGCGAACTCATCAAGCTCTTCTCTTGTAAGGTTCCACTGCTTTGCAACATTGTCTGCTGTTGTGATCATATGGTAGTCATTGAATGCATCCCATAAAGCATCCTTAACCATTGTATCAACAAGTCCGCCCTGGCTCTGGCTGGGCCACATCATTCTGTAGCCGTAACGTCCGTTGGGGATTGCGAAAGGTGCCATAGACATGTTTTCCATACCGCCTGCTACAACTATGTCAGCATCTCCTGCCATGATCATCTGAGCTGCCTGGTTTACACAGTTAAGACCTGAACCGCATACTACGTTGATCGTAACAGCGGGTACTTCTATAGGAAGACCTGCCTTTATAGATGCCTGACGAGCCACGTTCTGTCCGAGGCCTGCCTGGATAACACATCCCATGTATACCTGATCAACATCCTCAGGCTTAATACCTGCTCTGTTAACAGCCTCCTTGATAACGATAGCACCGAGCTGAGCTGCAGGTGTTGTGCTGAGTGAGCCGCCCATTGTTCCGATGGCTGTACGGCATGCACTGGCTATAACTACTTTCTTTGCCATATTTATGACTCCTTTCATATTTAAGTTACAACCTGTCTGAAACAGATTGTTATTTTTTTATCACATAGTGCTTAAATATTGTATCACAGATATGCAAACGAGCGCAACGAAAAAGTTCCGCCGCATAATAGTTTTTTAACTACCCGCGGCGGAACCAGAATCTTTTCTATATTATATTGTAGTCTTTAATACTCCGGCTCGATAAGTCCGTATGTATTGCCTTTTCTCTTGTATACCACGTTTACCTGTCCTGTCTCCGCATTTACAAATACGAAGAAGTTGTGTCCCGTAAGCTCCATCTGGATGCAGGCATCCTCGGCATACATAGGCTTGATGTCAAATTTCTTGCTTCTTACTATCTGGATCTCTTCTTCATCAACGAAGTCCTTTTCGATGAACTCCTGTCTGAAGTAATCCTTATTCTGTTGTTTCTCTATGAGTTTGTTCTTATATTTCTTTAACTGTCTCTCTATTATCTCTTCTACCAGATCGATCGATACATACATATCGTTACTAACCTGCTCTGATCTGATCACCGTTCCCTTAACCGGGATGGTTACTTCTATCTTCTGTCTCTCCTTTTCTACGCTAAGCGTTACGTGTACTTCTGTGTCAGGCGTGAAGTACTTCTCCAATTTGCCGATCTTGTCTTCGATTGCACTCTTAAGCCCTTCTGTGATATCGATGTTTTTGCCGCTGATGATAAATTTCATATACATCAATCCCTTCTTGTTCAAGATTTGTCAAAACAAATTGAACCTTGTCTGACATGGCTATATTTTACCACGTTTTCACATCATTTGTCTATATGGGGGTTAATATTCTGACAATTATTAATGTTTTCTTAAGTTTTCGCTATTTATTAATTTCCAGTCTTTTATTCAAAATGATGTATTTTTGACATTCTCAACAAAACAGTCGTTTGGTTTATGCCTGTTTATAACATAACTAAATCAGTCAATTTTTTGTGTATAATGTGGATATCTTCGTGAATAACTGCATTTTTCGCTGTTTTATTGTGGATAACTCGGTTTGCCTACGTGCTTTTTTCGTGCTCCGATTTGTGCGTTTTTGTTAAAAATGCATATACGGACTCCTGTCAAGTAACTATTTTCATTTTTTTATTTTCAGACAAATTAAGATACAATTAGATATTGACCGGTGACGTTTTTGGCCGTTAACCGTTATAGTCGATAGCTGAAAAGGGCATAAAAATACCGGATATCATGGTATTCCACGATATCCGGAAGTGTTTTTAGAATATTCTTCTTACGCAGATCGGTGTACGATATGTCGCATTTCCGACTACGATACCCGTCTTTGACGTTGAAGCATGTACTATCTGGCCGTTTCCTATGTAGATTCCTACATGGCCTGAGTAGCAGATTATATCGCCGGGCTGAGCATTTTCAAGTCCGCCTACGTCGTAACCGACGCTTCTGTCACCTGATGATGAATGCGGCAGTGATACGCCGAAGTTAGCGTATACGCTCATTACAAAGCCTGAGCAGTCAGTACCCTGTGTCAGTGATGAACCGCCGAACACGTAAGGATTTCCGACAAACTGCAGAGCGAAGTTTGCGACATCAGTGCCGGCTCCGTTTCCGCTTGCTGCATATGTCTGTGCTGGCTGAGCCTGTGTCTGGTTAGCTGCATCATCCGCTGCCTGAGCTTCTCTTGCTGCTCTCTTCGCAGCTGCAGCAGCCGCTGCTGCGTTGGCTCTGTCTCTTTCCTCTTTTTCCTTCTTGAGTCTGGCTTCTTCCTCAGCCTTTGACTCGGCTTTGACAAATTCTGTCTTAAGATCTACATAGTCGGTAGAAACATATCCGAAACCTTCTTCAATATCTACCTTGACCCATCCGTCGAGTTCTTCTGTAACTATAAGATCTTCTTCTATCGGAACCAGTCCCAAAACGCTTGCTTCAAGGCTGGGCTCTTCTCTTACCTTTAAAGTAGTGGTGGTTACGGTTGCGATCCTTGTTCCGACCTCTCTGGCAACTTCCACTGCCTCGTCACCGGTAACACAGTACTCGCCTTTTACGTAGCCGACACAGTTTCCTGACTGTATCTTGTACCATCCGTCTACTTCTTCGATAAAGTTTCCTGCGGATTTATCATAGAGTTTTCCGACAATCTCGCCATCCTCGCTGGGAATGTCTCTTACATTGACGTAATTGTCGACTCTGGCGATTACCAGATTGTAAAACTCTTCTTCTTTAGTTTTCTCGTCGACTACTATCTCGGGTATAACAGCTTCAACAACTTCCTTGTCAAGTGTTACGGTCGCTTTTGCAGTCGATGCACTGGCATCATCAAGCTTGACAACCGATGTCGGATTGCCCTGGCTTTCATTAACCAGATGTTTAACCTCGTCCTTTACCTCGCTTACGGTCACACCTTCTTCTACCTTGGTGCCAAAGCCCGCTGACGGAAGCATATTTGAAAGCTTCTCAGCGTGACTGCCGTACCCGCTAAGGCAGAAACTAATGCCTGCGGTGGCGATAAAGAGCAAAGTCTTTACCTTTCTGAGCTTCATAAATCACCTTTCAAACTAAGTCTGATCTAAACGCGAATTCCCTAATACATTACCACTAATCACTGTTATTGTCAACCTTAGGGCAATGTTATGTAATCTTACCTGTTGTTGAAGTACTCTGAAACCGACGTTATTGCATTGGCTCCGTCGGCTGCCGCAGTGATAACCTGTCTCAGTTTTTTGGTCCTCAGATCACCTGCTGCAAAGATGCCTTCTACACTTGTGATGCAGTCCTCGCCGGCTTCGATATAACCGTTTTTATCAAGTTTTACCAGGTCCTTAAAAAGCTCTGTATTGGGATCCATTCCCACAGCTATGAATATGCCGTTTACATCAAGTTCTGTGATATCCCCGCTCTTAACATTCTCGACCTTTATCTTTTCAACCGAATTCTCACCCAGAATCTCTGTAACCCTGCTGTCATATACTATCTCGATGTTCTCTGTTTCCTTGACCTTGTCAGCAAGCACCTTTGCGCCTCTGAACTCGTCTCTTCTATGTATAAGGTAGACTTTTGAGCATCCCTTTGAAAGAAACAGTGCATCCTCGAGTGCAACGTCACCGCCTCCCACAACGGCACACACCTTCTTTCTGAAAAATGCTCCGTCACATGTAGCGCAGTAGGATACTCCCATTCCTCTTAGTTCTTCTTCTCCGGAAATGCCCAGTGCCCTGTGCTTTGCGCCTGTCGCTATGATAAGGGCCTTTGAAACATATTCTCCGCCATCTGCTTCAACATATATCAGATCGTCTTTCTTTGAAATGCCTGTTACTGTCACATCAGCAAACTCTGTGCCCATTTCAGTTGCATGTTCCTTAAACTTCATTCCCATATCAAATCCGTTGATATGGATGAGTCCCGGATAATTATCAACCTCGTATGTATTTACGATCTGTCCTCCGCCCATTCCGGTCTCATCGATCACCAGAGTGTCGAATCCGGCTCTCTTTGCGTAAATCGCTGCTGTAAGCCCCGCAGGACCTGCTCCTATTATTATCAGATCTCTTACATTTTCCATTTTAAATATACCCTCCGTCCATATTTATAACCTGTCCCGTCATATATGCAGGTCCGCTTATAAGCATCCACACGGCTCTGGCTACTTCTTCCGCCGTTCCGAATCTGCCTATCGGGATGTCCTCTTCAAGTTCATGTCTTTCTTCTATATTAAAGCATCTGTTCATATCAGTATCTATCACACCGCAGGCGATAGCGTTTACGCTTATGCCGCTTGGAGCCAGTTCCTTCGCAAGAGCCTTTGTAAAGGCATCGACTCCGCCCTTAGAGGCACTGTATGCGACCTCCATCGAAGCGCCGCTTCCTCCCCACATGGAAGAGATATTTATGATCCTTCCGGACTTTCTTCCTATCATATATGGTATTGCCTGTCTGCAGATATAAAAGGCACTGCTTAGATTTGTCGAAATCACCCTGTTCCAGTCATCAACGCTCATATCCTGAAGAAGACCTATGTATGATATGCCGGCATTGTTGATGACGATATCAAAGTCCCTGTGCTTTTCAAACAGCTTTTCTACCTCTTTCGGATCACTTCCGTCACACAAAACGGCATCGCAGCTTATGTTGTGTTGACTGCTTAAGTCATTAGCTATATCTTGTAGAATATCGATGTTTTTGACACATGTCATCACCAGATCGACGCCCTCCTGGGCCAGTCGTTCAGCTATGGCTTTTCCTATGCCTCTGCTTGCTCCGGTAACAAGAGCCTTTTTTGCCACAAAGATCACCTCCCTGCAAAAACGAATTCCTTTAAAATTATAGCACAGCGACTGATGAGACACAATATATAGTATATAAATAAGAGATCAGTTCCTAAATATTGCGTACTTGCCAGATAAACGCCAAAGTCCATAACGCAAGTTTTGTAAAATCATGTTTTAATCTATTGCGTATGATTCAGGTTTTAGATTCCATCATAATTTCAGCATATAGACCTCTTTTTGCCTCTCGTTATGTATGTATATGTATGAATCCGAAAAAGTATATGTGACTTTTCTTTGGATCCGATAATCAAAAAAGCCTGATGTGATCAGGCATGATAAGGCTTAAAAAGTATAGACCTATCTGGTCAATCCGCTGCGATGCCAGTCTGATTCCATTATGAAATTATATACAGCCCTGTTCTTCATATGAACAGGTCAGATACAGGCATTTGCCTGATGGCATTGCCATATGCCAGGTGTCATGTTGATAAATCATGATATAATTTATTCCATATTTCGATATCATTCTTCTTTTTAGTAGTAATACAAGATATAGTATTAAAATTCGAACGGTCATACAATTTGTGGTTATAACATCTGTTTTTATCGTAATCTGCCAGGGTATCCTTTATGCCGGTAATTATTCATTATCTGTTTCTTTTATATGATCATAAGTACGGCTTTATGAACCCATATTTCGTATTTTGCGAATAGTATCGGTTTTTGCGACCCTTTCATAAAAAGCTTATATTTTGCATTATTTGCGCAGATTATGCATATATTATTCAGTTTTTATTCGTTATTATTCATCATATTCCCGCATATGATCAGAATTGCTCTGTATGCTCTTTTATGACTCTGATTTGCATATACAGTGCGTTTGAACAAATAAAAAACGAAGACAGCACATGCTGTCTCCGCTCATTTACATATGTATTTGGTTCTATGGCATTAATTGCCTTCTTCTTCGCCTTCGCCCTGCGCAGCTTCTCTTTCAGCGTCTTCGTCATAGTACTGGATCTCTTCAGTATCCTGTGCAGGAAGATCTATATAATCCTCGGAGATATCCATACCGGTTACCTGTTCTTTTATCTGCTCTGACAGCTGTTTTAACTGCTCTGAAACATTCTTTCCGGCCCATATATTCGAGAAGGTTATCTCTGCCTGGAGCCAGTAATTTGACGTAGCCATCATCTTCGGTACAGGCTTTGAATCAGCGTACACGTTTACGAATTCCTGCGCTGCCGCATCCTCGTATGTCACTGTGTTGCATGCACTCAGCTTACCTGACATGTTGTAAAGCTCGGGAGCCTTGAATATAGTTAAGAACTTTGCAAATGATGCAGCCGTTTCTTTCTTTTCAGAGTAACCGTTAACGACAACCGTATTTGTTACAGACATGCTTCTTGTCGTAAGATTTTCGCTCAACTGTGGAAGACGCATAACTCCGTATTCATACTCGAACTCGCCGTCTGCCTTGGCCTGTTCCAAAACCTTTATGGCATCGCTCGTAGCTGTCGTAAATACCATCTTGCCTTCTATGAATTCTTTAAGCACGCTCTCATATGATATGTCTTCATAATCAAACGAGAAGAACTGGTTAAGATCCTGATACAGCGTAAGAGCCGTAATGGTATCCATGTTGTAAATATCTATCACAGACGGATCATCACCGTTTTCTCCGCCTATGTTGATATAGTTTCCTACAAAGAAATAATTATAGAAGATATCTTTGACATCCCACTTGAATACCGTCTCAACATCCATGGGAGCATCATATGTATCCGCAAATTCCATGAGCTCATCGAAAGTATCCGGCAAAGACTGCTGTATGCGATATTCTATCCTCTCCTCGGGAGTCATATCAGCCTCGGGATTATCCAAGACTTCTTCATCTGCCTCATCATCTTCTGTATTCTCTTCGTCAGGCTCTGTCGAATCCTCAGCCATTATCTGATTCTGAGCCATGTTGAACAGATATGTTCTGTTATATAGCATCGCGCTCGTTTCAAAATAGAACGGATATGCTACCGGATTTCCTCTGTAAGTAACAGACTGGAGTGCCGCAGCTGAAAAATGATTCTGATTTACTACATCTGTATCTACGATATGAGCCAGTCCTCCAAGATATGCTCTCTCTAGCATGTCATTTGTGATCACATAAAGATCAGGCATTGAATCATCTTCTATTGATGCTTTGTTAACCTGTTCAAGATACTCATCACCTGACTGAAGCTTGGGAACGACTCTCACTCCGTACATCTCATTGTACGCCACACACGCCGCTTCCATGAAATCCGAAAGAGAATCATCCGTATACCATATGACAAGACCGTCATTGCTTGGGACCTCTTCTTCAAGTTTGGCAGGTGTAGCGGTGGCTGCCGTAAACACTGCCCATCCTGCGATGACAATGCATACAAGCGCAGACACTACTCTTTTAATTGTATCCATAAAAACCTCAAATCACGCCTTATGCAACCGTTTCATCAAGCGCCTGCTTAAGTATGGCTATCATGTCATCGACATCCTTTGTACTTATCACAAGCGGAGGAAGGAAACGCAAAATATTGGTTCCTGCATTTATGAGTATAAGGCCTTTTTCTAAAGCCTTGTTGATAATGTCAGCAACAGGCCTGTCAAATTCTAGACCCTGCATGCATCCCATTCCCCTGTGTTCTTTGATGCAGTCATAACCGACGCATATTTCATCGAGCTTCTCATACAGATAAGCTCCGACTTTGTTCACATTATCTATTATATGTTCAGACTCAAACAAATCAAGTACTTTATCTATCGCAGTACATACCAAAGGGTTTCCTCCGTATGTTGAACCGTGGTCTCCTGCGACAAGAGAGTTCTTTGCAACCTTCTCGGTCACAAGAAATGCTCCTACGGGAACTCCGCCGCCGACAGCCTTTGCAGTGGTCATTATATCGGGATGTACGTCATACATATGCCATGCATAGTTGGCACCGCACCTTCCCATGCCGCACTGGATCTCATCTAATATAAGAAGAATGTCGTTTTCCCTGCACAGCTTTCCAACGCCTTCGATAAACTCCTTTGTTGCCGGATATATGCCGCCTTCTCCCTGGAGTGTCTCCATTATAATAGCGCATGTTTTTTTATTTATAAGGGCTTTTACGTTCTCAAGATCATTATATTCAGCGAACTTTACATCACAGATGAGAGGCTCAAAAGCTTCCCTGTATGCCTGCTTGCCTGTTACTGCAAGAGCACCGCATGTCCTGCCGTGGAATGAATGATCCATGGCGATTATCTCATGATCATGCGATTTATTCTTATTATATGCATACTTTATCGCAGCCTTGATCGCTCCCTCAACAGCCTCTGCACCGCTGTTTGTAAAGAATACGCGGTCCATATGTGCAAACTCTGTCAGTTTCTTAGCTGCGTTTGCAAGCGGTACTGAATAGTAATAGTTTGACGTGTGGAGTATCTTATCGATCTGAGCCTTTAGTGCGTCATTATACTCCTTTACGTTGTATCCTAATGCAAATACGCCTATACCGCATACAAAGTCCAGATATTTCCTGCCTTCTGTGTCATACAGATATACTCCGTCACCATGATCGAAAACTATCGGATAGCGATTATATGTATGTAGCAGGCTGCCTTCAGCCTGATCGATATATTCCTGTGTAGTCATATCTTATTCCTCTTCTTTGATTATGGCAGTGCCGACACCGCTGTTTGTGAATATCTCAAGCAACAGACAGTGAGGTATTCTGCCGTCCAGGATATGCACCCTGTTTACTCCGTTCTTAATTGCATCGGTACAGTTTCCAAGCTTCGGAAGCATTCCTCCGCCGATTATACCCTCGTTTATCAGAGCATCAGCATCAGCTGCTGTTATTCTGGATATGAAGGAACTCTTATCGTTTATATCTCTGTAAAGACCTTCAATGTCAGTAAGGAATACGAGCTTGTCAGCTCCTACAGCCTTTGCTATCGCACATGCCGCATCATCGGCATTTATGTTATATGTCTCGTAATCCTCTCCGAGGCCTATGGGACTTACAATAGGAAGGAAATCGTTTTCCAAAAGATCGTAGATGATCTTGGGAGAAACCTTTGTAACATTTCCTACAAAGCCGATATCCTGACCGTTTGAGAGCTTCTTTTCAACTGTTAAGAGCTTTCCGTCCTTTCCGGATATGCCGACAGCCTTTACTCCTAGCTCCTCTACCATGCGGACAAGGTTCTTGTTGACTCTGCCGAGTACCATCTCAGCGATCTCCATCGTCTCGGCATCGGTAACTCTCAGTCCGTTTATGAATTCAGCCTCTTTTCCGACCTTGCCGACCCAGCGGCTGATCTCCTTGCCGCCGCCGTGAACTATGATGGGTTTGAAACCTACAAGCTTTAGCAGAGTTACGTCCTTTATAACGTTTTTCTGCAGTTCTTCATTGCTCATTGCAGAGCCGCCGTACTTAACAACTATTATCTTACGATTAAACTTTTGAATGTAGGGAAGGGCCTCAATGAGTACTTCCGCCTTCTCCATTACCTTATCAAGATTCTTTTCCATGTCAGTTTTCTCCACTTCTTATTATGACCTGTAGTCAGCATTTATCTTAACATAATCATAGGTAAGATCACAGCCCCATGCCCTTGCTTCTTCATTTCCCATATGCATGTCTGCTATTATCTTAACCTCTTTCTGTGAAAGGATCTTTGTTGCTTCCTCTTCGCTGTATCCTGCATCTGCGCCGTTTTTGTATATCAGCATCTTTTGTCCGGCCGCTTCATAGTAAAGTTCCATATCCTCGGGATCAAACTTTGCTCCGGAATAACCGAGTGCACACAGTATCCTTCCCCAGTTTGCATCATGACCGTAAATCGCAGCCTTTGTAAGGCTCGAACAGATAACCGATTTGGCAAGTGTACGTGCATCGGCCTTGGTCGCCGCACCCAGTACGTGACATTCAACAAGTGCTGTAGCACCCTCTCCATCTCCCGCAAGTCTCTTTGCCTGAGTCTCATTTACATAGTGGATAGCTTCCTTAAATGCCTCAAACTCAGGAGTTCCTTCCTTTATCTCGGGATTTCCTGCCATTCCGTTTGCCATGATGAGCAGTGTATCGTTTGTTGATGTATCTCCGTCAACAGAGATCATGTTGTAGGTGTCTATGACATCTTCCTTGACTATTTTGGTCAAAGCATCTTTTCCTATAACAGCGTCTGTTGTAACATATCCGAGCATTGTGCACATATTCGGATGTATCATTCCGGATCCCTTGCTCATTGCTCCTATTGTGACAGTGGTTCCTGCGATATCAACGGTAACAGCAAGCTGCTTGTTTACAGTATCCGTTGTCATTATTGCCTTGGAAGCGTCCGTGCTGCTTTCATAGGAATGAGCTTTTGCTGCCGCAAGTTTATCGATACCTGCTGTTATTTTATCCATGGGAAGCTGTGCTCCGATTACACCTGTAGATCCCACAAGTACTGCATTCTTAGGGATATTCAACACCTTTGATGCTGCCTCTGCGGTCTGTATGCAGTAATCCATTCCCTCTTTGCCGGTTCCGGCATTTGCTATTCCCGTATTTACGATCACCGCCTGAACAAAGGGTGAATTCTCTACCAGATCCATATCCCATTTGACAGGAGCTGCTTTTACAACATTGCTTGTAAATGTTCCGGCTACCACACACGGCTTCTGAGAATAGATTATCGCCATGTCCTTCCTGTTTTCGTATTTAACTGCGGCTTCAACACCGGCTGCTTCAAATCCTATCGGAGATGCGATACCGCCTTCTATTATATTCATATCCTTTTCCTTCCTTATTTATTAAATTCAACTATGTTTGCTTCGTTGAGTACAAAATCGTAATAATTTAGGTCCAGTCTCTCCGTCCAGCCTATGGTATGCCAGAAAGCATTTCCTATATCGTTTTCGGAAAACGCTATTAGAGACACCTTGCTTATCTGTTCCTCTTTTAGTGCCTGCATGCACTTTACGACCATTGACTTTCCTATTCCTCTTAATCTGTAGTCAGGATCTACGCATACATGATAGAGGCAACCTCTTCTGCCGTCATGCCCGCAAAGGATAGCACCTACTATCTTGTCATCCTCTATAGCTACAACACTCGTATTCGGATTTCTTTTTAGAAATCTTTCAACACCTATATATGAATCGTCTATGCTTCTCATGGCAAAACCCTTGATCTTGCTCCATAGGGCAAAGACTTCATCATAATCTTTCATTGTCATTACTCTGATCATAATATATCCCCTCTGATAGTTGACACAATCCAAATTATAGCAAGCAATGCAAAATATGCAAACCGATTATACAAATTATTCATTTTTATTTGCATATACACATCATTGGTGCATATTTATGCAGTTTTTGCTATTGCTTTACATACATTTATGCGTTATATTTGATTTCGACAGCATAAATAAGCAGCCAAAATCGGCTGAATCAAATATCAAACATCATTTCAGGAGGTTTTTATAATGAAAGAAAAGGTTATACTTGCTTACTCCGGCGGACTTGATACAACAGCTATCATTCCCTGGTTGAAGGAAAACTACGACTACGAAGTAATCTGTGTCTGCGTTGACTGCGGACAGGGTGAGGAGCTTGACGGACTTGAAGAAAGAGCAATAAGCTGCGGAGCTTCCAAGTTATATATAGAAGATGTTGTAGATGAGTTCTGCGACGAATACGTTGTTCCCTGCGTACAGGGTCATGCGGTTTACGAGAACAAGTATCTTTTAGGAACATCTATGGCTCGTCCCGTTATCGCTAAACGTCTTGTTGAGATAGCAAAGAAGGAAGGCGCTACAACAATCTGCCACGGTGCAACAGGTAAGGGAAATGACCAGATCCGTTTCGAACTCGGCATCAAGGCACTCGCTCCTGAGCTTAAGATCATCGCTGTATGGCGTGATGACAAGTGGAAGCTTTCTTCACGTGAAGAAGAGATCGAGTACTGCCATCAGCATGGCATACATCTTCCTTTCTCGGCTGATAACAGCTACAGCCGTGACCGTAACCTCTGGCATATAAGCCATGAAGGTCTTGAACTCGAGGATCCCGCAAACGAGCCTAACTATGATCACCTTCTTGTTCTCGGCGTTACTCCCGAGAAGGCTCCCGATGAACCCGAGTATGTAACTCTTACATTTGAAAAAGGTATACCTACATCTGTAAATGGAAAGAAGATGAAGGTTTCAGAAGTTATCAAGGAGCTTAACAAGCTCGGCGGCAAGCACGGTATCGGTATCATTGATATAGTAGAAAACCGTGTAGTTGGCATGAAGAGCCGTGGTGTATACGAAACACCCGGTGGAACAATCCTCTACGAAGCACATCAGCAGCTTGAAGAACTCATACTTGACCGTGACACATATGCACTCAAGGCTGACATGGGCGCAAAGCTTGCTCAGATCGTATACGAAGGAAAATGGTTCACACCTTTATGCGATGCTGTAAAGGCATTCATCAAGTCTACACAGGAATATGTAACAGGTGAAGTTAAGCTTAAACTCTACAAGGGCAACATCATCAAAGCTGGCACAACTTCTCCGTACTCACTCTACAACGAGAAGATCGCTTCATTCACAACAGGTGATCTGTATGACCACCATGATGCAGAGGGATTCATCAATCTGTTTGGTCTCTCATGCAAGGTTCGTGCTATGAAGATGCAGGAAGTAGAAAAGAACAAATAAGAATAAGAATGAGAGCAGAACTGATATTAATAGCATATATTATCGGTATAAATCTGATCGGATTTTTCATTATGGGCGTTGATAAGCAGAGAGCCAGAAAGAGGGCTTTCAGAGTTCCCGAGGCTACTCTGTTTCTGATCGCCATAATAGGCGGCTCCATCGGTTCGATCATCGGAATGCATTTATTCCATCACAAGACGAGGCACTGGTACTTCCTTTTCGGTATGCCTGCGATACTTTTACTGCAGCTCATACTTGTCGCCTTTGCAATATTCGGTCCGATAGATTTCATGTTCTTCTGAATATCTTATCAATATGCGATATTTAAGTTAAATATAATCATGATTTAAAAAGAGCAAGTGATGTTGACTTCACTTGCTCTTGCTTATTGCTTTATTTTTCTGGGTTTTTGGGCAATCACCGTATGATCAGTCGAATGATACGATCAGCCCACCGTTGTCAGCCAAAAGACTGTTAAAACCTGATGCGCTCATGATAAATATGTTCTTAAGACCGGTCTTTTCAATGATCATGTCACGCAGTTTCTCAGCTTCTATCAGATTGTTGCAGTGTGTTATGAACACCCTGGTCTGTTCTGATGCATCCTTAAGAGTATTTACCAGATTGTCCACAAGCTGTGAGAAGCTTTCCTTTAAGCAAAGCTTTGAATCCTCTTCTCTTATGGCATCCTCGTTGCCGACAAGGACCGGCTTTACTCTTCCGGCCTTGCTTATCACGTCTTTTATCTTATCTAACTTGATATTCTTATAAACGGCCTCAAGATCGCTCATTATGATAACTGTGCGCATACGATCCCTGCAGCTTGTCAGATTCTTCTTTATCTCCTCGGCTTCCATACCCTGTTCTTCAAGCTCCATCGCAAGAAGTGCCAGTCGGCTCTCGGCACCGGATATACTCTTAGAATCTATGACAAATATCTCTTTATCGCCATGAGCATCCTCATACAGCTTCTTTGCTATCATAGCCGAGATATAGCATCCGCTGAGCTTTGAAGCGCTCGTTATGATATATATGCGCTTTTCATCGCCCTCTGCGATACAGTTATAGATAACATCGGGAGACGGGCATGCACTGTTTATGAATGCCTTTGAATCCACGATCTTTTCAAGAAGGCTCTTGGTGTTAATGTCTGAAGTATCTCTGAGCGGAACACCGTCTATTTCGAGTCTGAACGGTACGAGTTTTATCCTCTCATCGTTTTTGTACTGCTCAGGAAGTTCACAGCTGCTGTCAGCTATAATCTTGTATTCTGTCATGTTACTACCCCTTTTCGATTGCTTCTGTTTTAATAACCTTTACATGTAGTTTTTAAAACTACATTGAGTATATCATTCCATTTTTTATTTGTAAATACCTGCAGTTGCATTTTTTCACATACTTGTTAAAAAGTTGACTGACTTATGCTAGAATAGGTTGAAACATAAATTTGGAGGATAAACATATGATAAAGAAAGTATCTACTGACAAGGCTCCGGCAGCCATCGGTCCCTACTCTCAGGCCGTTATAGCCGACAAGTTCTTATTTGCATCAGGTCAGATCCCGATAAACCCTGCTACAGGAAATGTTGAAGCCACAACAATAGAAGAACAGGCAACGCAGGTATGCAAAAATATCGGTGCCATCCTTATCGAAGCAGGATGCGGATATGAAAACGTTGTAAAGACAACATGTTTTTTGGCCGATATGGGCGATTTCGCGGCTTTTAACTCAGTATATGAGAAATACTTCACCCAGAAGCCTGCACGCAGCTGTGTGGCCGTTAAACAGCTTCCTAAGGATGTCCTTTGCGAAGTTGAAGTCATAGCCAGTCTTTACTGATATGAATAAGCAGTTAAGAGGGACCCTTCTTTTGACCCTTACAGCGATTATCTGGGGTGTGGCATTTGTCGCCCAGAGTGTCGGAATGGATCATGTGGGGCCCTGGACTTTTATATGCACCCGTTATATCCTTGGTGTACTCGTATTGCTCCCTGTGATATGTATAGGTACAAAAAGACGCCTTTTAGAAGGCAAAGGCACCGTCCTTGATCACGATATCAGAAAGAATACCTTCATCGGTGGAGTTTTGTGCGGTATTTTTCTTTTTTGTGCCTCGCTGTTTCAGCAATACGGCATCATCTATACGAGTGTCGGTAAGGCCGGCTTTATAACCGCGCTCTACATCATAATAGTACCTATCCTGAGTATCTTTCTCCATAAAAAGATAGGTTTAAACGAATGGATCAGTGCCGTTATCGCAACTGTCGGCTTCTACGTTATGAGCATACAGGGTCAGACCGGTGTAAATATCGGCGATATCCTGATCCTTGTCTGCGCATTGGTATTCTCTATGCAGATCATGACGATTGACAGATTTGTCGATAAGGTCGATCCGGTGGCGATGAGCTGTGTTCAGTTTTTCGTATGCGTGATACTCGGTATGATCGGTATGCTCATCATCGAAAAGCCCGATCTATCTTCTATAATCGCTGCAGGCATTCCTATACTCTATGCAGGTCTTTTATCAAGCGGAGCAGGCTACACGCTCCAGATCCTTGGTCAGAGAGATTTACCTCCGACTGTGGCTTCGCTTCTTATGTCACTTGAGAGTGTTTTCTCAGCCCTGGCGGGATTTGTGATACTTCATCAGACTCTAAGCGTTAGAGAACTGATAGGATGTGCGCTGGTATTTGCAGGAGTCATACTTGCACAGATAAAAATGAATAACAAGTGATATCAATCAAAAAAGGACAGTGCATGCACTGTCCTTTTTATCACCATATCTGTTAAGCAAAGGTCTTGTAATATGCCTCCATAATCTCTTCTAGACGTTCAAAGAATTTCTTCATAAAGATTCACCTCCTTCTCACAAATTAATCTATTTCACTGTTACCATTCTTGCCGTATTTCCTTTTCTGATTTTATAGTAGCACCTTGCGCTGATATTGTTAAATACATATAATAGTGGTATAGATATACCTTTTAGGTATGAATATTGTTTATGCAGCAATCACATAAAAACGGGGGAATAAACCATGGAATTAAGACATGTAAGATACTTTCTTACCGTTGCCGAAGAAGGCAGCTTTACCAAAGCAGCTGAGAAACTTTGCATAGCTCAGCCTCCGCTAAGCAGACAAATACGTGATCTGGAGGAAGAACTTGGAACACAGCTGTTTATCAGAAAAGCCAGGGGCCTGACTCTGACAGAATCCGGTGAACGCTTCCTGTTATATGCTTCCAGGATTCAGCAGCTGGCAGATCAGTCATTTGAAGATATAAAAGAGATGAATGAAGGCCTGATCGGTACTCTTTACCTTGCAACGATCGAAGGCCAGGCTCCCTCCCTTTTTGCCAAATGGATCGCAGAATTCAAGAAAAGATATCCTCTGGTGCAGTATGAATTATGGAACGGAAACTCGGATGATGTCGTAAAACGCATCCAATCCGGCCTCAGTGATATAGCAGTGATCACATCACCTTATGATGAGGAGGGTCTGGACGGCAGGATCATTTATCGCGAACCCTGGGTTGCCATGATACCCGCTAAACATCCGTTAGCGAAAGATACGAAAGATACCGTTGATCTGATCGATCTTGCACCATACGAATTGATAATCCCATCAAGGCAATCCAGAAAACAGGAAATAGAAAACTGGTTTAAGCCGTTTAGTACAGAACCAAAGATATTCTGCAGGATAGCTCATATGCTCAATGCATACGAACTGACGGCCAACGGTGTCGGGATCGCTATATACCCTGCATCCGCAGCCAAATATGTATCAGACGATGTTGTGATAAAGCGTATTGTATCACCTGATGTTTATGCTAACTACGTTCTAGTAAGAAGTGCTGACAGAAAACTGTCCAAGGTGGCAGAAGGCTTCTGGAATATGCTATCACAGATGCTGACTTTTGAGTAATTTAAAAGGGATAGTGGTCAATGCCACTATCCCTTTACTTTGTTTAGATCTTATTCAGCGGCCTGCTGTTCTTTTCTCTTGGAGTTAAGTATTATTCCTCCTGAGATTATTATGATCAACAGCAGTATCGCTAACATAATTGCAAGATACATGATCAGGTTATTATCAATTTCTGGATCATCATTCTGACCATATGTAGGTTCAACATTTTCACCCTTCTTGCCGTCTTCTACCTTCTTGTTATCTGAAGGCTTAGATACATCTTCTTCTGTGTCTTCTTCGTCACCCTTAAGCATTGCACGTGCAGCCTTTGCAACCTTGTTATCCTTGATAACGATCTTAGCTGCTATACGAGGATATACATAGCTGTCTTCCTCATTATAGTCGTCATCGTCTGAATCATCGATAACTTCCTGTACGCTTCTTCTAGGACGAATGTATGTTATTCTCATTGCAGCGTGTCCTGTCTTTGATTCAGCCTTAACATCACCTGTTGATATAATGTTGAGAGGAAGATCATCTTCACCAATGTTGCCGCCTGTTTCAAGGTTAATGTTATGACCGGTTATTGTTGTTCTGCCATCCTTAGCTGTTATCTGACCGGGTGTCCTAACATTTACATCACCTGTAGCTGTAATATGGCTGATCTTGATATCCTTGCCGCTTTCCATATCAAGGCCCTTAGATGTTGTACCAAGCAAATCGGAATCAATCTTTATAGGATTTCCATTATTGCCGACATCTCCGGTTGCTGCAAGTTCAACATTTGTACCTATGATATTTGAACCATTATTGTCTCCAGCTGTGATATCACCATTAGCAACAAGCGTCACATTTCCTGATTCAGGATCAGCGGGATCCTTCTTACCTATAACGCTTATAACTTCAAGATCCTTGTCATTATTTACTGCAACTTCACTACCCTGTGCTGTCAGCGTGTTTACATCGAGTTTCAGCGGATTTTCTTTTGTACCAACTGTCCCGTTTACAGAGTTGAGTGTAGCATCGTCTGCCGAGATAAATGTCTTTCCTGTTGTATCAACGTCCTTAATATCACCTGTTGCATCAACTCTTGCATCACCGTTTACCTTGAAAGGATTCAGGTTGGCATCACCAACTGTCTCAACTGAAACATTAGTCAATACCTTACCTTCTCCTGCTGAGATAGTTATCTCACCATCGTCTCCGGTCGTCATTGAAACCGAGTTGTCAACTGAACCAACATATCCACCGTTTACAAGTGTTGCATTGATATTACCACCTGCACTTATTGCAACGTGCTCATTGGCAAGCTCAATAACCTTCTGTTCAAGGTTAGCCTTTGCATCTTCAAGATCTTTCTTTGCGCCCTGAGTGCCTGTAGCAATATCACCGTTGAGTTCTTTGTCAAGATCTTCAAGCTCTGCTATTATCTTATCCTTTTCATCATTTAGGATTCTTTCGATATCCGCCAGAGTTTCTGCTCCCTTCAGTTCTTCGATATCATGCTGCTCAAGCTTGTCTTTGATATCCTTAACGATATCTTTGATCTGCTTATCCATCTTATCGATCTTTTCCTGAAGTTCAGCCTTCTGCTCATCAGTCAATAGCGTAGCACTTAGTGTATCTATCTGATCCTGAGCATCTGCTTTTTCAGCATCTGTCTTATTAGGATCAGCGATTATTGCCTTAAGATCTTCAATCTGCTGTACTTTCTGCTTATCAGTTTCAAGCGTATCTTTTGCGTCCCTTACATCTGCATCACTTACTTCTGCATTTGCTATTGCCTGCTGAGTATCTGTTATTGCATTTTCAAGGTTCTGCTGATACTGCGTATCTACTGCGATCTTCTTCTCAAGCTCATCAACCTTAGCTTCTGCCTCATCCTTTTCCCTCTGAGCATCTTCTAATTCCTTGATCTTATCATCATGAATATCAGTCAAAGAATTGTCAAGATTGAGTTTGATATTACCTGTTGCCACTATCGTGTCAACCTTAAAGCCGCCAGTAGTCTTCTCAACATCGATATCTCCATTAGCGTTCATAGATGTTGTTCCGCCAGCTGAGAAGTTTTCAATATTGATTGAATCTTCAAGTGACTTAACGTTTACATTATTTCCAGCAAGAAGTTCTACTATATTAGCAACACCTGTAACATTTGTAAGATCAACATCCTTAGCACCTGTTACATACACCTCACCTTCTGAAGTATTGACTACCATCGTAAGGTTCTCATCAGAATCAACGAAGATGTCATCCTTGTCAGTTACATAAACTGTGCCATTTGCATTTATGTGGAATCTGTTTTCATCATCACCAACTGCACCGTTTGCAACATTGAGTGTAACATCACCTTCATCGTTTGTATTATCTCCCATAGCCGAGATGTTAACATCATTCTTATCATCTGTTACATCTATGAGATTTCCAGGAGCTGTAAGTGTTACATCACCATGATCACTTGTGATGATTCCGATTCCAGTTTCACCGACTACCTCAGTGATATCAATATTTCTAGCAGCTGCAGCATCGATTCTGGTTTCCTTGTCAGGATTGTCATATCTTATCTGAGCAAATCCCGTTTCAACAGTAATCTCAAATCTACCTGTTTTAGGATTTCGCGCTATATGCCATGTGCCTTCATCAGGCATATCGATTGGCATATCAGCATTGTTGATAAATACTATTATGCGATCTTCAAGTACTCTCTCATCTACTTTCAATCCTGAAATATCAGTTGCAGTAGCTTCAAGCTTAAGATTGCCCATTCTGATATTTTCGTGTGATGTTCCACCGTAAATAGCCTGTGATTTGATATCAGTATTCTCATATCTGGTTACAACCTTATCTGCAGTAAATGCACCATTCTGCTGGTTAATACTGATATCTCCATTGTTATTAATTACAGCTATGACATTTATGTCGTCCTGATGATCATCTGCTATATCTTCAGCTATTGTGCCATCGGCATTTAATCTGTTTACAACAAATAAATCACCATTAGCACCAATTGAAATATTGAGATTTCTATAATCCTTATCTTTTTCAGGATTGATATCTTCATCAACCTCAGGCAGCACATTTTCTACCTGCCATACCTGCTCTATTAGATCCTGTTTCTCTTGAGCAGACAATGAATTGAATATCAGAGTTCCAATCTCTTCTTCGGTAAATACAGGAAGTAACTTATTGGTTATCTCATCTTTCTTCTTAGTATCAAGCATGAATGAGATCACAGCCATGAGTTCTTTATCAGTTAACTGATCAAGTTCAAGTTCCTCATCAGCTTCAAGTTTTAACAATGTCTTTAGTTCTTCTACTGTAACCTTGACGCTTACAGGTGGCTCTACCGGGTCAGTACCCTGATTAGCCGAAGGATCGTTACCCTGGTTAGCTGAAGGATCATTGCTCTGAGCAGGAGGCTCAATCTTTGACTCGATCAAATCAAGTATAGGCTGTATTCCGCTAGGTGTATTTACGAGTTCTCCTGTTACTATAAGCTCAGCTATCTCATTATTATTCTTCAGCCCAAGATCATACTTGTATGTCTTAAGATCACCTATAACCGCTTCGAGATCACCATTAATGTCATTTCCGTCCTTATCCTTACCGGTAATATTTCCAGGTGCATCCTTCTCGTACTGTGCATCAACAGCGTCAAGATACATATATCCAGCATTAGGAATCTTAAGTGTAAGTTCTTCAGGTATATCTACTATCAAGTGACTGTCAGTTTCTCCTATTGACCCTGCAGACAACCTAAGCAGTGCATTGTTATCATCGTCGAATGCATTATATGTAATAACCGCATTCTCATCATTCAGATGTCCGATCGTCTGAATGCATGACATCGTAAGTTCACTCTTAATCGCATTAACAGTATCAAATCTGATATCTCCAAGAGCTTTGATATTAACTTTGCTTCCTTCCTTAAGTTCAAGTCTGCTAAACTCTACGTTCTTTTGAGAATCAATATTAAGCTGTCCGCTCTTTCCTTCGCTATTCTTGCGAACTGTTATATTGGTACCTACTATATCATCCGTACCGGTAATGATTACCTTTGCCCCGATTATTATAGTATTAGGGTTAAGCTCATACCTGGTGTCAGCTTTAATATTTGTATCTACAACAATATACTCGAAACCATCACCATGATCCTCTTTGCTCTTTACCGTCGATATTCCGCCAAAAGTCTTGATATCAAGCTTATTTCCGCCATATCCATTTTCATCTGGAAGAATACCTACTGAACCATAACCTTGAATGAGAATAGTTACATCTCCTCCATGTGTTCTGATGTCATCATCATCATCACCTTCTTCCGCATCGATGAGACTCATGTACGAAGGCATTTCGTGATCTCCACTGATTTCATCTTCAAGTATGTATCCTTGTACATCGATCAAAACACTCTTCTTGTTTGCCTTTGTCTCTATCAAACCGATAAGAACATCTGCAATGATCGGTGTATAGCCTGGCTCGTTTTGTTTAGAAATATTTATAGCTCCGAGCTTGTGTATTTCCTGAGCATGTTTAGCGTTAGGATCGAGATTAAACAACTTTCCATCTGATCTAATGCGCAGACTATATTCCGGTAGCTCATAATTAAGGAAACTTGTCGGTTCTCCTGCTTCATTGTTTTCCACAAGATTAAATATCTTGAGTAAAGGTGTGTTATTGTATGATACTGTAGTAACACCATTGGTGGTTGAAGCAGTTACATTATTGTTTGTCCAATTGGTCGAACCATCCGCAGAGTAATAATATCTTCCCTGGACATCAATAGCAATCTTGTCTGTAAGTCTTTCAAGTCTTACCTTATTTGCTATCTTGCTGTTATCTGAGTATGACTCGTACTCTTTTTTGAGTGTAAAGCTTACTTCACCATCATCAGTATTCTTAAGATTTCTTGCTACTACATAGTCAGATGTATATACACCAACACTGCCATCATACTTTGATGAGAACTCACCTTCCTTGATTGTAAGAACCAGTCCATCCTTTGTAATGTATCTGGTGTCTGTCATTCTGTATCCGATGTTTTCCTGAGTCATATTGTTCTTCGGTATCTCAGCTTCTTTGATAGTAATATCCTTTACATCGGAAATAAGTACTCGTGAGTTAACATTTTCCTGATAGTGCACCATCAGCGGATCATTGTTTATCTCGCTGTTGCTGCTGCCACCTCCAATTGAACCAATACCGCCGAATCTCATTACAAGAGTTCCGTTCTCTTTTCTGTCACTACTTGCAACATAACTCTCAGCTTTAAGTTCAGAAAGCTTAACCACTTTACCCCATGGATTCTGATTATTCGCAGTGCTGTTCTGATAAACCACATAGTATTCTCCGGTAGGTACATATGTATACTGGAGCTTTATTGCAACACTACTGTTTCCATTCCATGTAACTAATTCAGAATCCTTCCTTAGAGTAACACCTCCTACATTATGTTTTGTTTCATATTCTAATGAGTAATCGCTAAGATATCCTTCGATACCCGTAGGTCCGTCAATCGCCGATATACTGTCAACCAAGACAAGTCGTCCGTGGTTAGAGTCATACAGTACATATTTGCCGTCTACCTTCCAGAAAACATCAGCATACTTGAGAGGCGTGTCTTCATCGATTTCAGCAACCTCATTGTTAGGATCTATATTGTATCCAAGAACCTGTCTCACGTAACGATATCCAGTGTCCACATATTCATATTCATCCGGATCGCTCTCTTTTGATTTTGCCTTCAAAACTCGTTTTGTTATTACTGAATAATCCACTCCCAGTGCAATATCATCATAATCTTTCTTCGTAACTAGTCTTCCACTGCCGTTTGCTATAGCTGAAGGTGCAATATTTACCTCAAGATACACGCCATCCGAAGTAACCATATAATACTTATTTTGCCCGTTGTTAAGAAGATCTACTGCGTTAGAATCGGTTTTGTATGTGAGTGTGGTCGTTCCGGAACTTGTGTTTGCGCTAACTTCAGCATATCCTGTCGCCTGTTTGTTAGTTATCTCCTTGAGTTCCAGATCTTTTCTGCCGTTTTCATCAATCACATATTTGGTGCCATACTCATCCTCATATACATAATGAGTAGTATCTCCCTCAACATAGTATCTTGCGCCAATATCATAATACTCAGTAGTTAAGGTCACATCTACAGGCAGCATTTCAATATATGTGATCTTCATTCTTCTCGAATCCAGCTGGTAACTTTCATACCCATACATAGGGATTTTCTTGAAGAAGCCTACCTTATAGTCATAGTACTGACAGAATCGATACGAATCACCATCGTTCACAGTATATCCATGTTCTTCCTTCTGTAATGGAACTACATCGATTTCAATCTTCCAATACTTGTTAAATAATGCGTTCTTAACGTCATCATTAAGCTTTGTATCATTAACATTAATGCAGAATGCTCCACCGAGAAGTCTAACAAGTTCTGTGGTTACCCAAACATTCTTCTCAACTTCAATCTCAATAGAAACCTTATCATTCTTCAATGTTGTCCTATCGATCTTTGCATTATATTTGGTACCCAGGAATTTCTCTACTAATTGCTTAGTCTCTGTATTAACTATCTTAAGGTTCTTTACGTAATCCGCTTCACACGAATACCATGTCATATGCCACTCTGACCAGGTATCAGTTTCATAGCAACTATTCAATATATGGCTGGGCCCCAATAAGTGCGTTGTATCAAATTTATCATCTATATTCTTAGCATTCTGTATTCCGTTGTTATTGCCACCAGCTTTGAAAGCATAAGCCGTAACTTCACCTGTAACTTTGTTGTATCCTAAAATATAGCTTAGATTAGAATTTGAATTATTACGTTTTATTACACTTTCTATAGTAGCCGCTTCACCAACAGAATAATAGTCGACATCACCGCGCGTGAAGTATTTTGAAAGCTTTACTTTCTTCTCAACCTTTTTACTTCCAACCTGCTCGAATACAGCTATCTCAATACCATTCGTAGTAAGATTATTAACATCCCACCAATCTCCACTTATTGCTCCAAGAAGAGCCTCGTATGAAGCACCGTACTCTACCGTAAGATTTCCAGTATTAAGATCTATTGATATACCATTGGAAAGCGACAGTATCTTATGACCCTCAGAATTTACACTGTAGTGATAGTTTCCAACCGCCATATCTGTATCGGCCTCTTCTATTCTTACTACATTCTCGCTATCATCCATATAGAAGATAGTTCCGTTAGGAAGCTCGTAAACATACAATCCTGTCGTTATGTCATAGCCCTGGGCATATCTCATAAGAACATCCATGCCGTTCAGTGGTTTATTTTCTGTCAAAGCCACTTCAGCACTTGAATCTTCAACATCGACATACTCAAGTGTTCCAGGTGTAGGCATTGTTACACACTTTGCGCCTTCAACCATTGATACTTGTATAGCATCTCTGAATATAATATCAACTATTCCTTCTTCAGAAACTACATTTTCAATGAACAGGCTACCTGTATATGCATGTTTAATGGTTGTACGATCTTCTTCTGTTACAGTAAGTTCAGCAGGCGTAAACGCAAGATAGATATCACCTGTTGCAAAAATATTAACACTGCCGTTTTCGGAATCATAATTATCCGTTCCAAATGAATCTTTCTTCCTGCTTGCAAATATCTCTGCATTGAGTCTTACATCGGAATCTCCCACGCTCTTAGCATTCACTATAACTAGCTCATGCGTCCATATCGGTGAAACATCTGTTCCTGAAGAAAGGTTTGTAACAGTTTCATTATCTACCACCAATGCTCCGTTATTATTTGCATCACTCCAGATAAACTCTGTTCTACCTGTGAGATTTGAAATAAATCCTGAAATTGTTACTTTTCCATTTAAGCTATTCTCTATACGTATTACTGGACAAATATCCTCTGCTTTCGAAGTTCCTTTTGCACCAAGTCCCGAAATAATGGGCTTGATAAATCCGGAATTCTGCATATAAATATTAGAAAGCTTGATTCCTCTGTTTGTGTTGTTTGTGATCGTGACACTTCTTATAGAAGACTGATCATATACTGTTATGTCTCCGATCGATCTAACAGCTTTAAACGTTGCATAGCCGGGCTTATTGTTTGTAAGATTGAAGAACTCAATATCCGCACCTGAATTTCTCCAGTAAGACGAAGGCTTGCTTATTCCTACTTCTCTTATCAACAACTGACCATTACGCTCAGATATATCTACAAATATTCCACCTGCTGCATCACCAATGCTGAATTTCGCATTATCTTCCAAAATTACTGCAGAAGATATCTCATCAGTTGAATAGCTCTTCTTAGTGTGTTTGTAGATAAATCCACCGCATGAAAGTGATGAATCAATTCTGTTCTTGTCAAAGCATTCAGAATCAACTGTTAGATTTGCTCCTCTATATTCAAATCCGCTAGCAAGAGTAGTTTTTGCGTTAGCCTTAAATGAACCCAGTAACTGAGCTACTGCATCACCAATAGCATTAAGCTGTACAGATGCGATTGCATGAAGATTCTGTTCGAGATACTGTGGTTTTGTGGATGATCTTATATCTGTTAGATCATGACCTATAACTAACGTATCTCTAAGATTTACATCAGATTCTAGTTCTATAGTTGTATTTATGTTTGCATCTATATCTGCACCAAGAGAAGTTCCCTTAGCAAATGCGTTTGCGAATACATAGAATTTGTCAATCTTACCTATGATATAAACGTTTCTACCTTCGATAACAGTATTTCCTGAAGCAGTTATATTGGCAGTTCCATAACATGTAATATTGTTTTCTGCCTTAGGATCCGTTCCAAGGCCTTCAGCCCAAACCTGAGCATTTGATCTTATTCCTGCAACAGATGTGTTATATTCTTCATCTGTATACAGATCAGGTTCTGAGTTGTAGGAAAGTATACGTACTGTATTGAATCTGTCTGTGATCTGTGCTCCATTAAGTATTACATTCGCGTTAGATACAATATCCACGTATGTTATAGCACCACTTAGTGTAACACCTCCTGATGCATCTACATTAGCTTTTGTAATGATCTTGTCTCTTCTGCCAGCGTCTGCCGTGATCACAATGTTTCCATAATCTGCAAATACTTTGGCATTAGTAAGATCCACTTTCACATTTCTTGTAAGCGAATTCTTTGCCTTAACATATGACAGATCAACAAGACCCAATCCATATGAATTCGTTGTCGCAAGCATGTCAACATTTGATTCAGCTATAATATTAGCATTCTCATAAGCATCCACTGATGCTCCTAAAAGAGTTATTTTATTATCTGCTGTGATATCATTATGTCCATAAGCTGTGCTGGCATTTATAGCCACACCAATACTAGCTGAATCAAGCTCACTCTTAGCACCCAAAATATCCAGAGTCTTGATATTAACACTACCTGTTAGTGACTTGATAAGAGCATTATTATTTACTGTTATGCATGTCTCATAACAACCATATGTCGGTAACTTGCTAACCTTTACACTTCCTATTGAAATACTCTTTTCCTTAATGATCTCAGCCTGTACCTTGCCCTGATTCTCTGCGTAGATTGTAAGATCACCATTAGCTTCTATGCTTCCTCCGTTAATAGAAATATTTGCCTTCTGAGTCTCTTTGACAACTTCTACTTCAACGTTGTTAACTATTTCTTTTTCTTTCTTTCCAATCGAAGCTGATGCGTTAGCTACAGACACATCAATAATAGATATCTGAACGCCGGCATGAGATTTTGAATTAGATTCAGAATTATCTCTTGCAATAACATCTACCTTTCCATAACCCTTTAACTTAAGGTTGTTGAATGAGATATTCACGTTATCGTAAGTTTTCGAATCAGCATCTACACCGTTTAAGAGCACACCGCCTATCTGATTATTTATGGTAGAACTAGCTAATGAGCTTGCAAGAGAATCTGCAAGTACATATACATCGCCTGCTACTTCAAATTCACTGTTAGTCTGACCGTTGAATTTAATGCTATTGGTATTATTGGCCAGTGCAGTTACAACATGAAGCTTAGCAGAAATAGCTGATGCTTCAAGACCATGTGTGTCACCTGTCGCGCCAACAATTGCCTGAGCGTTTGCTTCTTCGCCATTCTTTAGGAGCAATGATTCTACATCCAAACTTCCATCAACAGTCAGTTTGCCATTATTCGTGAAATATACATTCTGGACAGCCTTTAACTGTGCCCTTGAAATGTTAGCTGTTACACCTATAACTTTTAAAGCAAACTGGGTTCCTTTTACCTCAGATTTAGCTGTTGTAGAACCCTGAGACTTTACAACAAGATCTCCGGTTATCACAAATTCATCTAAGCTTCCCGTGTTTTTGAAGCTCGCTGTTGCATTTGTGACACTGTCAGCATATGTAACATTAACTTCTCCACTGAATACATCGATATCCAAACCGCCTACAGCAGGAGTGATGATTGATTGTGTATCCGAAACATATGTGTTAAGAATCTCAAGCGATGCTAGTGTTCCGCACGACTCAAAGCAAGCCTCATATGTACCTGCCGCATATGAATATGAAGTCATTAACCCAATACTCAGATATCCAAAGCCAAGATTTCCTGCATCCGCACGTGCATTTGAGATCGCATCATTCTTGATGCTAACGTTATTTGCACTGATCTTCTTAGCTTTTAACATAGCTTTTGACGTCGAATTTGATAGAGCTGCAGCTGCATTCGCGGTTGCACTTATAACTCCTGCACTAGCAGAGAATATATAAGCTTTAGCTTTGGTATCAAAACTAACATTCAGATCAAGTACATCACTTATCTTCATTACGACGTTCTTGTTTAACTCTTCACCGCCGTTTTGCTTTGATAAGATAGTTACATCTCCGCTCATCTCGATCGAGCCCTCAGTATCTATACCTGAGAACTGTTCATTATTAACCCATGCATATGCTACTGCTGCACACACATTTGCTAATCCGGCTGACGCAGATGCTATTACTGAATATGCTCTGCCATCACCTATTGCATTGATGTTCAGTGTTGTTCCTTTTAATGTACCGCAATTTCCTGAACCGGAAACTCTAGCAATGTTGCTTCCAGCATTTCTTGCTATAGCTATGTCTAAGCCAACAGTAATGGCTCCTGCTTTACCGGATACAACCGTTGTCATCGCTCTTGTATAATTCTTATCTTCAGTTGTGCCGGCATTGATTACTATATTCTTTGCGGTCACATCGCCACTGCCAAGAATTATCTCTGCTATATTAGCTGTTCTGTTATCTGCAAAGGCAACTACTGCACCGATGGCGATTCCACCAGCTGTAAGTCCTAATACATTGACATCTGCATTTCCATTCTTGATGGTTGATTCTACTTTTATATCACCCTCAAGTCTAATAGGCATCTTTCCTATTATTGCCTTGTTGTTAACTGTATTGAAGGTAAGTGCAACTATCGCATTAAGCGCTGCTCCTCCTACACCTGCACCTGCTCCTGTTACTTCACTCTTTCCATTTGCTTTGGCCTTGACATTAAGTGAATTTGCTTCAATATAGCCACTTGATTCTCCCGTCAAGCTTCCGACATATGAAACTGCATCAAGCGCATTTATGACTATTGTAGCAGTTACACCTGCTGCAACTGAACCTGCAGTTACAGATACCATTATTGCTTCTGCTTCAGAAGAATAATCATGTGAAACTTCAATATTAGCTTCAGTGCAATCATAAATCTTTACGGCACTACCAATATAGGTTCTTGCCTTGCTTCTGTTGATAGCCAGTGCTACTCCTGCATTAACCGCAAATTCACCTGCACCGAGAGAAGCTGAAATAACTTTTGCATTAGTATTTCCGTTGGTTTTAACTTCTATACTGTCAGATACTTGATCTATCTTTGCATCACCATCAATGGCTGCTACCGAATCTGCCTGGAAATATGTCATAGCCACAGAAGCATTTACTGCAACCAAGCCTCCTGAGATCATTGTGTTGATCGTTATAACCTTACCAAAATCAACATCTGTTGTGACTTTGACATCTTTTGCTTTAATTACATCACCTTTGAGCGAAGCATTAACCTCAGAGAATACCATAAGGACTGCGGCATTGATTCCAACTCCTACTACTCCGCCACTACCCATGATTGAAATAAGACGGATTGTTGAACCGTTAGAATCATCTTTACCTTCACTCTTAAGTTTCTGGTTGTTACTCTTTGAATCAAGCTTAACGCCGTTTCTCTCGACATTCGACTTCGGATTATTATAATCATTTTCAGCAATAACCTTCGATCCGGTCTTTGCCTCAACTATAACATCTCCATTTGCAGCTATAAGCTTAGCATTATCTTCAACAAGTGCTACAACATTTGAGTTGAATATTGCAACAGTGACGCCTACACCAACACCACCCATTCCAACTGCTATAGTACCACTAACTATATTGGAATTAATGATATCGCCAGACTGAACACTTATGTTTCCGTTTTCAGCAGTTACTATAGAACCTGCTCCTATAGTTGCTGAAGTAGCATCTTTTAATGCTCCTACCACTGATGCATGATATGATGTTCCTTCTCCATCTGCTGTATCATTAAATGTTGATGTATCCTGAGTGTTATTACCATCCTTGTCTATAGGAGTTGCCTGTTTGTTCTCTCCAGCGTGATCAGAGGGCTGTCCGTATTCTGAATAATCAGTATCATCCTTCTGTCCATCACCTTCAAGTGCGTCACTAACACTTATCTTAAACTCTCTGTCACTACCATCTGATTTCTTATCAGCGCCGTCCTGTGATAGTGCGTAATTAAATCTCTCGTTAGGATCTGCTCCATTGTTACCAAATAAGGTGTCATGTGCATCCTGACTCATTTTGTTGCCGACTACTACTACAGTTACTGTTACACCAACACCAGCTCCTCCAGAACCAGCAACTGTTGCTGCTATGGATTCAACATTTCTGTCTGAGTTAGCAGTAACGCTTACGCTCTTACCTGTAATAGTATTATCGTTTCCGATATAAGCTGATACGGTATTATAGCTTACACTTACAAGTGCCGTAACACCCATAGCTATTTCACCTGATACGGCTGCTGTTGCAACAACAGCAATGATCAGATACTTATCATCAGCAGATATCTTAATATCGCCATCAGCATATATATTGACATCTCTTCCTGTGAAAGCCTTAGTCTCAAACGCGGTGATTATAACATCACATGTACCACCAATGCTTGCTGTACCACTTCCCATGATACCTGCGGCATCGCTTGTCACGAACTCGTATGATGTTGCAGCGATCACAACATCACCGGCTATCCTTGCACCATCGAATCCTATGCTTGAATTGTCATATACGTATGCTAATGTTTCATTTTCGAAATAGGTTACAACTACAACCGCACCAACTGCTACTGCACCTGAACCTGCTATTCCTGCCGCTATGTTATAAACATGCTCATCAGAATTAGCAAGCACATTCACGCTTTCAGCTTTATTAACTGTAGCGATTGCTGATTCTATCTTGTTCTGGAATACCAGAGCATTTGCTCCACCTGCCACAGCTGCTGATCCGCCCGCGCCAAATGTAAGTGCAAGCAGATACAGTTCATCTTCTGAATCAGCTTTAACAATTACATCACCGTCGGCGTCTATCGTACCAGCTACAAGCGCTTTAACCTGCTTATCGTAAACAAGTGCTACTATTGTTGCTCCAACACCACCGGTACCACCTATAGCCAATGCTCCAGCTGCGTCCATTAAGAGGCTCTTGTCTGTAGCTTCTATGTGAACATCCCCATCATCACCACTTGCATCTGTTGCTGACGAAGAATTGCTGCTTGGAGATCTGTATTCTCTAGATGTAACCTTTGCGGTACTTGATATTACAGTCTTAACCTGGTTGCTTACTACAAGCGTGTTAACTACACCAGATCCTGCGATTTTTCCAGCACCTGATCCAGCTACAGCGAATGTACCTATCATCTCATCGCCTGTAGCTCCGATATAGATTCCTCGTCTCCTGTCTTTTCTGTTAGGTCTGTATGCACCTTTCTGAGATAAACTGTTTCCGGTACTTACTATCTCTGTCAAATCTCCTACATTTGTTTCAATCGTATTTGTGAATACTACAGTATTGGCAGTAATTCCTATTCCCGCTGATGATCCACCAGCTATTGCACCAGATGCTGTAACATTCTTCGCAACTAGATCAGAATAAACTGCTATTGAATCACCTGCTCTAAGTTTAGTTTCTTTTTGAGCATTCTCTTTGCTAATAGTAGTCTTGATCTCGCTGTCATTAACTACAACAGGTATTGATCCCGAAATTCCTATTCCAGACGGAGCGATACCAACTGCCAGCAATGCTGTTGCTGTAAGATCATCACCAAAGGAAGCTACTACTATTGATCCCTGTTCAGCTAGAAGCTGTGCACCTTCAGAGATAATAGTATTGACCGAACGATCAAATACATGTACTACTATTGAGGCACCTACTGCTACGCTTCCGCCAGCTGCCAAACTCAATACTGCAGTGAAGAGCTGGTTCTCAGAACTAGAAACAACACTTATATCATTCGTTGCTTTAAGAACTACATTTTCCTTAATCTCGTTTGTTATTACTTCACTGCTAACAAGCACGCTGATCGGTATAGCTATCGCTGCTCCCTGACCACCTGCGTTAAGCGCACCAGCTAATACAGTATTAAGTAACCACATCTTTGAACCTGCGTTTACATTAATATCGTTTCCTGCTGTGATCTTAACACCTTCACTTATAAGAGTATTTATTTTACTTTCTGTGATGATTGCTGCTATACTAGCAGCTCCTGTTACTTTTCCTCCTACGGCCGCACCTATCGGGATTATAAGAAGCCATGCATCATCTTTTGCTGATATATCAACATCACCTAGTTCAGCTGTAAGCTTAGCATTCTTTCCTACTTCAGCGGTAACTTCGTTATCCATGTTGATAACATTGATACTTCCGCCTATAGATGCTGCATTAGCTGCTGCATTCGTTGCAAGAGAAGCTCCTATTGTAATAGACATGTAGTCAGCTTTATTGAGAGCTGATACAATAATGTCTCCCGTCTTAGCAATAAGCACTGCTCCCTCAGCAATCCTTGCTATAGTCTCATCGCATCTTCCATCCAGACTGTCATAATTTGCGTCTGTCCAGTTATACTTCTCTGTAGATTCTTCTACTTTATTGACTTCATTATCGTTGCTGTTACTATTATCTTCACCATCCTCTTTTTGATACTCAGGATTATCATTTTCCTTTTTGTATTTATCTTCGTACTCCTGGCTTATGGTATTAGCTTTGTTTATAGAACCAGCCTTACCGATAACACCTACAGTAAGTCCGATACCGATCTTTGAAGGACTTGCGCTAAGTGAACCTGCAATCAGTCTAGCATTTGTATTTGTCTGTGCATCTACCTTGATATCATGCTCAGCAACTATATCATGCTTAGATTTTCCTATATAAGCGATTGTCTTGTTATTGCCAAAGATGAGTGCAAATGCACCAGCTACTGAAGCTGTACCACTTGCTCCACCCGATATAGCTCCTGCTATAGCTTCTGCATAGTAGTTTGTTGATGACAGGAAGTTGAGCAGATCTATCGCATTAACAAGAGTATCTGTATCTATAGTTATATCTACTTTATAACCGTTCCCTGACTCATCCTTTTTATAATCAATTATTCCCTTCTCATAACTCTGATTCTCGTCAATGCCTGTTGAATTGGTCATAAGATACTGTGTACCAAGAGACGGCTTATAGTCTGACATATCAACGCGTTCCTTGATAGCTTCAACAGTTATGTTCTTACCTGCTACTTCTTCTGTACCGTCTTCAACGATAGCTTCAACGATATTGTTAGCATAAATGAGTGCAAATGATGCACCTACGCCTACTGATGTACCCTTGCTTATGCTTACGCCACCTGCTCTTAAAGCGAGCTTTGTCTTGTCTTTTGCAGATACGATCAGATCCTCACTTGCCTTGGTAATGCTGTTTTCATCTAACATTGCCATAGTCTGAGCATTTGATCTGAGTATTGCAACTGCTCCGCTTGCAGTTCCCTTAGAACCTGCACCGCTAACAGAACCAGCAATAGCCTGAGCACCAAGTGTACCCTTATAGATATCATCCATATTGGCCGTAAGGTTAGCCCTTACTTCGATATCACCTGCCATGACTGCAGGCATAGCTTCTTCATTAGGATCTTTTTCAGGTTTTGTTCCTGTTGATTCTATATAGCCGTTGTTAACAGCCATAGCTGAACCATTATTAAGTGAAATCGCTACTGCCAGCGCTATAGCAGCTGTACTGCTTGCCATAGTCATGGTTTCACCTGTAGCTCTTGTTCTGAAATTGCTATTGTTATCAGCAACAAGTCTTACTGCTAGTGCATTTACAGAACCGTTAACTATAGCTCTTGCAGAATGCGATGTATGGTTAAGTGCTACAGATGCTGCCAGCTGTACTGAGTTACCTTCTTCTGGACCAGTTGTACCACTTCCACCAGTTCCACCGGTTCCGCCACTTCCGCCTGTTCCACCGGTTCCGGAACCTCCAGAACTTCCTGTAGATTCAGGTGTCGTAGCACCGCCACCCTTTTGTGTAGCTTTCTGGCTTGCAGGATATTTTCCGTTAAGCACGTTTTCTGTATTCTGTTCAGCAGTATTCTTTCCCTGCTGATAACGCTGCATATCAGCGCCCATAGCGGTCGCTATTCCGTATGCATCATCTTTATTAAATGTATGAGCATAGATAGCAACTGTACCGTCTGATGTTATAGAACCATCAACCTGCGCGATTGCAGATGAATCTGTTAAGTTTACAGCAACAGAAGCTCCCACTGCTGCGGATTCACCGATAGCAAATCCGCTTGCACTTGTAAGGGTTGTTCCGTTTGCTTCTGCAGTTATATCTGCGCCGATTGATTTTAATACTGTAACGACCTTTTCAACACCGTTCTCGTCTTTCTGTGTCTCGTCTTCATAAACATCTTCTCCGGTTTTAATAACTGCACCTGTTCCTATAACAGATTTAGCGATGTTATTTACAAGACCTATGGCCACCGCAGCATCAAACGCAACAGTCATAGCCTTCTCCTGTCCCGTTTGAGTTAATGGATCCGAACCGGCTACCGCATATGTATCTGCTCTGTTATCAGCTATAGCCGACATAGTCAGAGTTCCTGCATTAATCTGCCTGTATTTTCCTATAACAGCGCCAGATGTGATTATGTCAGCATTTGATCCGGTAGTCTCAGTCCAAATACTGTTACTGCTCGTCTGAGCATTCTCGTCTTCTTCATCATCTTCAGTCTGTATCCTGTTAACATAGCTGAATGCGAATGACGCACCAACTCCGACACTCTTACCCTGGCTTGAAGTCGGTGTACCAGTTGTGTCAGTTACTACAGTAGGCTTAGTCTTTAATTTGAAAATAACATCCAGAATGACATCCCTTATAGAGTCGGCACCATCCTGATATACTTCAGGCATAGTGAAGTAATAAACTTCAGCAGGCAAAGCTCCGCTTCCTGTTGCTCCACTAGGTGTTGTTGCTCCGCTTCCTGTTGTTGCCTCTTTAGCAGTTACGGCTACTTTCTTACGAATATTTCCAAGTGCTGTGTAAGAAATAGTAATCTTGTCAACTTCGTATTCATAGAATTCTGCAGCTCCACTTCCTGTTGCTCCACTAGGTGTTGATCCACTTCCTGTTGATCCACTTCCTGTAGTCTTCTGAACCTTATTTGGAGTAACAGTAACATATACCTTTGTTCCTACTGCAAGTTTGTCAGGACTAGTAACTTCTACCCTTGCTCCACTTCCTGTTGCTCCGCTAGGAGTTGATCCGCTCGGTGTTGTAGTATTGTCCTTTTCAACCTTAACGGTACCGGCAACTATCTGCTTGTTATTCTCTATTGTTGCCAATACTTTGTATGCATTCTTATCATCTTTACCGTTCTTTGTTAATTCATTTGAAAGAGTAAGCTGTTCAGCCGCTATATACTCAAACTTAACATCAATATTAACTACAGTCTGTACAGCACCAGCAACAGATGTATCAACCTTTTCAGGAATGTTGAAATCCTTAACTACAAATCTTCCGCCTTCAAACACGGCTTTAGTTGCTGCTGTACCTGCAGCCGCATCGCTTCTCTTTAATGTAACGCTTGTTACCTTGTATCCCGGATCCGGTGATACAAATATCTCGTATTTGGGCTTAGGAGTTGTGCTACTACCACTTGTTGATCCACTATCAGTAGGTCTATTAACAACAACATTCTTGACTATACCACCTTGAGTAGCACCTACAGCTACGAGACCATTATCAAATGTCTTTGCTGCATATGTATTTGCATTTGTCGGAGGTGCAGTATCAGTACCGCCTGCTCCAGGGTTCTCATCAGCCTGATCCTTTCCATTTACAGCTGCTGAAGCAATTGTATATACGTACTGAGAGTTTTTGCTTCTTAATGTTAATCCGTTCTTTACAGATATAGAGTACTTATTGTCTGTATCTTCCTTATCAAGACCTTCTATGAATGCTATGGCATCACCGTTAATTACAGCTACAGCTGCGCTACCTGCAATACCTACATCGGTTGCACCCGCACCTGAAACCGCCTGAGTTCTGAACTTATGCATAGGAGTTTCTTCTTCAGGTACAACAGGAGCATCAAGCCAGTCTGAAAGAGCATCAAGAGCCGCTTCCGTAACTGCTGCTCCACATTGCTCAAGAGCATTGAGTAATGTATCTCTGATACTTGGCAATATGCCGTTCTTCTGGCAGTTGAGTACGTACTGTTTAAGTCTTGTTACATCCACAAATCCCTCAAAAGCATCGTTAAAAAACTTCTCAAGAGCATTGATTGACAATGTCTTAAGATCAGCTGCTGCCTGAGCTCTTGAAGTAGGATCAGAAATCTTATTGATCTTCGCATCAAGTGCTTTCTTGAGAGCTGACTGGTTAGGATCTGTAGGTGTTGTAGGAGTTGTCTGATTTGTTACAACTGTTGTATTTGTAATCTTGTTCTGGGCAGCCTGAACAGAGGTAGCTGCCATACCTTTGAATTTTTCCAGAACATATGCAAGGAATACATCCTTAAGTACTCCCATGGCTGCATCGCCGAATTTCTGTCCAGCATTATTTCTGAAATCCGCTAGTTTCTGTTCTATATCGGTTGAAAGGAAGCCATTAAGTCCCAGTTCACTTGTAATAGCTTCAGTAAATGTAGCTACAAATGTAGCAATGATATCTGTTGTAAGTGCGCTGAGTGCCTCTGCTACAGCCTTTCCATAATGATTTGCAGCATCAATCTTCTCAAGTGCTTCATCAAAAGCTTTTGTCATTGCTTTTTTGATCAATACTTCGAGGATATTAGTAGCTGTATCACCCTTCTCCTGCGCCTTCTCATATGCTGTCTTTCTTTCAGGCTTGTCGTCTTCATACATATCAACGATTATCTCAAGCTCGTCAGCCTCAACAGCCACCTTGCCCAGATAAGCCTTGTTATGATATTCCACTACGTTAACCGCAACACCAACGCCAACTCCGATGCTTGATTCTGTTGCACTCGCATTAGCAAAAATATCTGCATCTGTGTCGCCGTTTACCAATATTGCAACCTTTCCGTCTGCTTTGATCAGCGTTGCTTCATCTATATAGGCAATTGCCTCATTGTCCATTACGTTGAGAACAAATGCCGCAGCTACAGAAACGCTACCTTCATCATTCTTAGCGCCTTCTCTTTCAGCTGATTTTGTCATTGTAGGATTGCCTGCCAATCCTCTGTTTCTACCATTCGAAAGCTTTGTAGCTCCCGTCATGGCATTATCGGCCTGCTTGTCTGATTTACCCTTGCCCGAGGCAGGATCCTCGCCTGCGGCTCCGCTACCCGTGGTCGCACCGCTACCAGTTGTAGCACTGCCTCCATCATCACTGCCTGCGCCCTTTGAGCCAGCTCTTGAAGTTGACTTTAGTGAACTTCTTCCAACAGCTTTGACAGTAAGATTTGTGGTTCTTACATTCTTCTTTAGATATGCTTTCGCACTGTCATGAAGTACAGAGATAGCAAAAGATCCACCAAGGCCAACACTGTCTCCTGCTGCAGATGCATTAGCTGCCATCTGTCTGTTTATATTGTTAAGAGCTTCTACCAAAATCTCTTTAGCTCTTATTTCATCCATTGTCATATCGCCAATGTATGCTTCAGTTGTTGCAGCCGATATGGTAAGTGCAAGCACAGGAGTAATAGAGGTACCTCCTGCCGAACCTGCCTTAGCCACCATAGCTTCTTTTATTTCTGCTTCAGATTTTACTTCAACATTACCTAATTCTGTATTTTCATTAGCAAGTGTTACATTTGCTCCATCAGGGATATAAGCAACAGTATCTGTACCAAGTACCGCTACAGCAATACCTGCGCCTACACCTGCTGAACCCGCTTTTGCTCCTTCTTCTCCGGATCCTTCAGCATTTGTTGTATATTCCACACCCTTAGATGAGGAAGTAATCTTAAGATCTCCGCCCTTGAGTACTATTATCGGAGCTTTTGCGATAACGTTACCATCCTTGTCCTTGATATCTTCATTATTAATGTAGCTTTCAGTTGTAGCACTGACTACGTGAACGGTTATAGCACCTGCAACACCTATATCACCTTCAGAGTATCCTGCCTTTGATACCGCAGAAGACTTTATATTTGAAGATGCAGCATTGATCGTTAATCCTGTCGATTCTATTTTGCCGCTCTGAATATATGCGCTATTTGTGTGCTCTGTAATGGTTACATCGATACCAACACCCGCTGAGAACGTAGACTTCTGAGTAGTGTGGACACCGCCCATGTTCTTAGCAAATACACCTGTGATAATTATTGCATCGCCATCTTTGCCATCGTTCTTCAGCTTCTTGGTGAATGCCTGAGGAAGCTGGTAATAATATGCTCCATTATCATTTAATCCAAGTGTATGAATTTCTGATGTCCCATCATCATAATTGATTGTAATCTTAAGGCTGTCCTTCCTAAGATAGAATCCCTCTATAGGATTAACCGTTACATAAATCTTATCTCCTTCTTCGACCGCTTTTGTTACGGATATCGTCCCCTGCTGACATGTTGATTCAGGTGCATAAGTAGGAGTAGTCGGTGTAGTAGGTGTTGTCGGCGGGGTCGTTGTACCCGTGCTTGCCGTGACAGTAGGCGTAGCTTTAGCAGATACCTTAATAGTCTTATCAAAACCAGAACTGAATTTAACGAAAATAGTATCAAATGCCTTTTCATCAAGTATCAGATTCTCCGGCACCTTAAATGAGTATATTCCGTTATTATATGTAAACTCACCAAGGTCTCCAATAAAATCATAGTAATCCATTACAGTAGTATTCGCGTCGCTTGATGTGTTTTTGTATGCTACTGCAGATAATGTATGCTTTTTACCACTATCATATCCAACCTGATTTATGAATACATTAACAGTATCATTCTGATCAACAAATCCAGATATACGTGCTTTACCAGTGTTCTCATCAAAATCACCCAGGCTAAACGGCGATGAGTCTTCCAAAGCAAATACGTTTGCTTGATCAGGTCTCGCATCCAACAGTTTTATCGCAACGCCCTTGCTGCGTAGTAAAAGTGTAACGTTGCCAACAGGCATAACAAATCTGAATCCGCCGTTTTCATCAACAGGGATTACGCTAATAGTTTCAGTGCCTTTCTTTACCACAAGAGCACTGTCCTTATTGGTATAGCATTCTTCTCCCGTTTGACTCTTCTTCATCTGCGATATTGTGACAACACATCCAACAGGTGCCTTACCCTCACCGGTTATCAGCACATTACCTGCTGTTGAGCCTGTTGATTCTGCGTTGAATGTTACAGGTTTGAGAATAGAGGCATTATCAAACTTTATCGAGTATTCACATCTTCCAAATTCTGCATGCAGTATTAATTTGGTTCCGTATGTCCAACAGTCTAGGAATGCCTCTTTCTCTTTCTGAGACATAGAGTCCAGGTCGTATGATTTCTTTGAAATCTTATATGCATCAACGCCTTTCATCTCTGTTGTTTTGTCATCAGTACAGTTCCACACGTTGAGATCAATGCTATTAATAACTGCATTGTCTTTTTTACCCACGTATGTAAACCATACCTTTTGGATATAAAAGCCTTCTCTTGCCTTGATTTCAAATAAAACCTCTGGTTGACTGTCGTTTACATGCTCAGTCTTAACCTCAACACTACCATTAACAAGAGTATCAACCATGATATCTTTAGCAATGATCTTATTTGCTCCGGTTCCATGATCAGTCCACCCACTTGTAGCTTTATCGATTACACGCGCACTTGTATACTGATCTTCAAGACCTCCGAGAACGGTTGACCCAAGATTATTAGTAGTTATTGAATCGGGTCTTTGGATCGAAGAAGCATTAGCAAGAGATTCATTTTCTGTAGAAGCTTTTGCTTCAATATCAATATTTCCGCCTGCCTTTACAAAGCCGTTATCGCCAATAGCAATAAATGCTTCATTATCATTCTCTGCAAAAGCTACAGCAATAGAACCCACAACCTGTCCCTTCTTCATAGAAGAATTACCAGTGCTTCCTGTTGTCATTGCTGTGTTTACTACGTACTCAGCGCAGAATAATACATCGGGCTTATTATCACCGGTTATCTTTTTGCAATCTGGCATTGTAAATATGTATCTGCCGGCTTCATCTGCAGCTATCTCTTCTGTTTTCGCATTCCCAGACTTATCCTGATATTTAGCGATAACCTTTCCTATTGTATATCCTTTGTTTGGATTAACATGAAGCAGTATCTTCTGCTCTTTGTTTGCCTTATCTGTATCCAGACTGATCTTGCCGTTCGGGTTATCTGTCTCAGACTCAGCCTTAACATCATGCTCGTTACCATACTCAGGTGCTTCGAAAGGTTCTGCACCAGAATTTGTTCCTGCATCAACGTTACCAGATATACCTGCATTGTTATCTATTGCTTTCGTCTCAACCCTAACCTTGCTCTCGTTGTTTTCCAGTTTGCGGAATTTTACCACGAGCTTAATCGCTGATGACGGCATCTTAAATGTATAGTCACTGGTAGACGCAGTTTTTCCAACATCAAACCTTGCTACAGGAGTGGTAGCATGCGCACCGCTTGCGTCTGTATAACTATATGAAATGATATGAATCGTATATCCTTCATCCGGTACGCAACGAACTGTAACAGTATCATCTTTGTTTGCCTTGGAAGGAGCCGTAACGGTACCATTCGTGCAGGGATCAGCTGTAATGTTATACTGACCGCCTTCTGCCTTTTTACCTGCTCTGCCCATTACATCCGTAAACTTGGATCCGGCAGCGCCTGTAAGATTAGAGAATGCAGTGCAGTTTGTGAATGAACCTAAGAGTGCAGATATTATACCGGTAACACTGTCAGGAGTCTGTGATCCGCCTTCCTCGGAATCATCTCCGCCCTGAGCAGAGTCAGCGTGTGTTGCCGCTTTTTCTTTTGATTCACTGCTTATCTTAATATCGCCCTTTGCATCAAGCTTTGCATTACCCGTTACGCTGGCATCAACATCCTGCAAAACAACAGCTACGGCAAAGAATCCACCATATGTATTACCGCCACCGGTTGGTGTAACCGTTGTACCAGAAGACTGATTTGCATTAGTTGTATTAATAGTTGTCTTTGTTGTCTTGGGAGCATGCTCCTTTGACTCCGTAGTCACATCAGACTTGCCGCTTGCTATAAGCTCAATATCTGACTGAGATATAATCGTTCCTTCTACATTTACATGAGAGTCTACACTTACAACACTGACAGCAAGCGATATAGGAAGTTTACCTACTGTTGCAAGACACGTGGTAGTAACATCGGTATTGCTCTTAAGTGATGTTGTTCCTTTGGACTCTATCTTACCTGTTGATGTAAGATCAGTTTCTGCTGAAGTTATAGCTACGACAACAGCAAGAGGTACAAAGAATCTTGCAAGTCCTGAACTGTCAGCCGATACATTAACCTTGGAATCTGATACAGCTGAAACTTTACCCTCAGCTTTGATCGATCCTTTGATTATGATCTCAGCACTGCCAACTTTTACAGTAACCGGCATCTGAACTCCATGTTCACCTGCGCTTATCTTGAGTACACTTGTCTGTGAACTTGAAGCACTCATATCTATAGAACCGCCTGCTATAACTTTTGCACTCTTAAGGATATGAATGAGCGCATCTGTTACAAAGTCAAATGTTCCAAATCCAATCTCCGCATCTCCAAGACCCGGGATTGCCTGTACGTATTCATTTCCGAGTACTTCGTTGACTGCTTCCTCTACAACATTTGAATCTGAATCTTCTACTTTAATAACAATATTCTTGGCCTTAAGTGTTGTAGCATTATTTGTATCCCAAGAGTATTTATCTGTTCCGAGATAGATCTGCTTTCCTGACATCTCAAGATCAAGGATACCTGTGTCAAGATTTGAAACTGCAAACTTATTCTTTTCTATCAATACCTTTGTGAAATAAGGCTTGTTGTTTGGATCTTCGATGAATCTGATATTTCTTAAAATCGGAAGACTTATCTTGTTATCATCATCACTCGGATCTCCGTCGTAAATATCACCCTGATCAAAAAGATCATCATCAAGTACATAATTTACAAATGCCTTGTTTGCTGTATAGGTTCCATTCACCAGATCGTTTTTCTTTATGTTGTATTCAGGCTTACCATCAAGCTGATCTGTAAGGTTATCGGCCGGAGTAGTCAATACCAGTTTGTTCCCTTCAGATTCATATACGGTAATCTCGTATGTCTTGAATCCGTTCTCAGTCAACTCTCTTACAGCGTTAGGAGTTCCTTCTTCATCTTTAAGCGTTCCGCATAACACAAGTGTGTCGTAACCATTTTCAGCCACTGTCTCGTTTATGTCGTCCATTGCGATCTGAAGGATTCTAGTATCAGAGAGCACCTGCGCGATTCCGATATCAACCGTAACGATATCTTCGCCTGCGCCGGTATTGATAACGTTCTTTCTTCCGGTATCGCTTGCAAACTTATTTCTGTCATTATCGACTTCGTCACCACACTTGATGGTCACTTCATCTTTTCCATCTCCGGTACTAATATCGATATCATCCACATGTACCGACTCGGAATAAATGACATTGTCGTCACCTTCACCGGTGTCAACCTTGAAGTCGTATACCTTATACTCTTCTTCAGATTCTTTATCGCATCCCCTTTCTATATTAAAGTTATCTCCATCTTTGGAACCGTAAACCGTAAGTGCCGCATTTTTTACCTTGATCGTATTCTCAAGCGACATATATATGCCTGCTAGCACTACGTTTATTCCATCTATATTTATATTTCCGTTTAACTTTGCTTTCTTAGTTGAACCGCTGTTTATTGTATCCTTATCAATGAATGAGTCTTCACTTGCAGCCGGTTCATAAGAGCCTTCATTAAGAATATAAAGAGTAAAGTTACTTAAGAATGTCGGCTTGTTTTCATCCGACACTCTATCTAGCATATCTGAAGTGATATTTACATCACCGTCATATTCACCCTCTGATACGCGAATTGTTACATATCGGCTGTCTTTATCTACTTCCTTAAGAGCTTTTTCCACAGCCTTAGTAATAGCATTCTTGGATTCGGACTCTGTCGTTCTGATAAACTTGACTTCTTTCTTTCCGTCTTCGCCCTCTTCCTCTTCTTTTGTAATGTTTCCCTTGGTATCTTTGATGCCGTCAAAGATGACCTTGTCGCCATCTTCAAGGTTCACTTCCTTGCCGTCCTTAAAGAATTTGACTTCCTTGGGATCTGCTCCATTCTTTATCTTGTACTGATCATACTTCGTAGTATCAACACCAGAAGGTGTTGTAGCCTGCCCTGAAGGAGTGGTGAAATTGGTGTAATTGTTATCAACAATAACATCAGCCTCAGCATATGTTTCCTTCATAGTGATCTTAGGGAGATCATTATCAAAGATAAGATCAGCTTCGGTACCTGGATTGGCGCTGTCATAACCATGATAAATATGTTTCAGGTCGTTCTGTACAGTACCGTTCTGTTCCTGACGATGTTCTATAATAACTGCAGAACCTTCCTTAGGTTCTACAGGATCATCCTCGACATCATCTTCTCCGTCGTCATTATCATCCTCTTCTTCCTCTTCCTCTTCCTGATTCTGAGGTGAACTTCCGCTCGGAGTTGTGCTTGTTGCATATGCTCCGTTTCCTGAGATAATGAATGCTATCAATATCATTAACAAAAAATTAAATAACTTACTCTTCATCTTTCAATCCCCGTGATTGTCTATATGTAATCCCTTTAAGTTTTATTCCCTTTTGTTACTCGACTACCTCAAATGCTTCATCAAGTATTACCTGAGCCAGTTTTGCTGTTTCTTCATCCCTGTCTTCTTCACTGTATTCGCTTGCTGCTACCAGGTCGTGAAACGCTGCTTCATAGTCCGCTTCTTCACCTGAGAACTCACACACACCTCTCGAGTAGTAACAGCCTTGTTTGTTGTAGTCATTCTCGATTGATTTGCTAAATGCGTCTATTGCTTCCTCATAATCTCCCGATGCCATCTTGCAGACCCCGATGTCATACTGGACGTCTTCGTATCTGCCTTCCTCATCTTTAATCCCTGTAAGGTTCTTGAGCGCTTCTTCAAAATCCTCTTCTCTTAGAGCTAGCATTGCGAGTACGTGATATGCATCATCCTTCTGATCAACTTTAGCATCCTTGCTCTCTACGATCATCTTGCCCTGAATCTTGGCTTCATCTCTTATATCCATCGCTGCAAGCGTCTGCAAGTACGTTACTCTTACGTCCACATCTTCAGGTTTCAGTTCGAGGTACTTCGATGTATTTGCTGCCATGTCATCCACGTCGTTTTCTTCGAAGTTTATCTGTGCTTTAACCAGATATACTTCCGAGGCATCAGGCTTTTTCTCGGTCGCCTGATCCAGTACCCTCAGCGCTTCCTCATTCCTGTCAAGAAGTGTTAACAGACACCCTTTTTTTGTTAACAGTTCCGCATAAAAGTCTGCTCTTTCATCCTGTGGACACATCCGTAAGCACTTATCTATGTACGTAAGAGCTTCTTCATATCTTGCGGATCCGATGTAGATACTTGCTACCAGATAGCACTCGTCTATATCCTCTGTCCTCATCAGACCTCTTACAAGATTCCACGTTCTTGAGGCTCTCTGTTTATTCATCATCTCGGTATTCTCAGCCAGATATCGCATCGCCTCATTCGTGGCTTCCGCCGATATCTTTATGCTTGTCACCGTACCTGCCCAGTAGGTGACTAACATGGTCAAAATCAAGAATATTGCTGTAATTCTCACCCATTTACGCTTACGAAACTTTTTCATTTTTTGCTCCCTTTTCTATTCCATCCAAACCTTGAATCTTCTTATAATGATTGATTGCTCCCATCGCTATAAGTCCGGCAGCGAATGCCAAAAGTGCAACCAGCACATACCCTCCGATCTCAGGCGAGAGCATGTATCCTCCAAAGAAATCGCTTTCTCCTCCGGCTGACCCTCCCTTGCTTCTGTATCCGATAAGAGCTATAGCCGCACCGGCAAGTATGACCGTAGAATAGTTGCAGATCATAAGTTTTGCCTGCTCCTGTTTGAGCATCAGTTCGCGTTTTCGCCCCATTACCATCCTTAAAGTCTCGTTCAAATCGTATCTCAATATCTTCACCTTTCTTCTCTATAAAACAACCGCACGTTATGTGCAAACATATTACGTCGTCTATATATTAGTTGCAGTTTTTTTCATTTTTTCGGACTAAAAAATGCACAAATATCATTTCTGATATCTGTGCATTCTAAACAAGTGCCCAGTATTTATGCGCCTTTGAAGGCTCTTTATTAATGAAAACTTTTTTAAATATCTTCCGGTTTTTCTCTGTATCTTAATCTCCTGTATGGAACATATGAGAGTATGGCCAGACAAATCGGAAACGCAAATCCTATGTTAGCAGAAAGACCCGGTTTTGAAACAAGAAGATTGTAAAGAGCATGTATAGTCATCGAAAACGACAGAACACCTATAGTCACTGAGTATGTTAGCGCCTTGAATCTTCTTGCCATGATAAGACCTGCCGCAAGCATCAGCATACTGGTTAGATGCATTACACCGACAGCCATGCCGCGAACTGCCATGATACGCAGATTTTCCGTCTCTCCGACTATTAGGTAACAGCAGTTTTCAAATGTAGCAAAGCCGGCTCCAATGCCCAGAGCTATGTGTGCATAGTCCTCTTCTTTCACGTCAAACGTCGCAACATAGAAAAACATCGGCGCAAACTTCATGATCTCTTCAACAACCGGGGATATGAAGATAAGTGATTTGTCATATTCCCATCCCAGTTTCATATTCAAAAAGCCGGTTATATAAGCCGCTAGCAATGAGACTATCATCCCAGTGAACGAAGATATGGCAAATCGTCTGGCGCTTCCTCTCACAAAGAAAGATACGACTATGAGCGGTATGGAGATGCATATAAGTATATTCTCAGGATAGATCATATCTTTTCACCCTCACGCTTCATTTCTATATACAGATAGACAGTTGCAATGGTAGACAGCAAATCTCCCAGCTCATACCAGTAATCACCCGACACGTACATTGCATTAAATGACCAGACTAAAAATCCTCCGGTCAGGATCAGATTGCCTTTATTGTCCGATTTTTTTATTATCCTCAAGGTAATAATCGTAAGGAAAATAAGCGCCGGAACATACGTAACTGCGTACATTACATTGTTGACCGTTGCAGTCATAGCACCGGAAGTAACAAATTCCGCCATCAGATTGAACATTAGTTGCGCGATAGCTATATACAGAATGTAATACAGATATTTTGCAGGTATCGGTTCATACTCTATCATAAGACCCACGATTATGCAGACCAAGTAGCCGAACGCAACAGCACCGATTATGTTTCCTGTCCATGTCCCTGACCATCTGATCCATAAGCACATATATATCGCAGTCATGACCGTGATGATCATATTTTCTAGCGAGATTCTAAGCTTATAGGAATCAAAAAGCTGCTTGTACATGGATACAAGCAGCATCATAAACGCATATTCACCTATGGCATTGACAGAAAAGGGCATTTTCTCCCCTGAATATAAAATGTCAAAACACAGCCAGTATATATCATTGAGCAAGAAGCTGAACATAGAAAACATGAACAGGATCGCAGGAAGATCAACCCTACTGTTCTTGATATGACCTACCATACCATATACAAGCACAAGAAGAACGATCACCTGTATCGCTGTGACGATTATCCCTAAAAGATCAGCATCCACCTTTAGTTTCTCCCATTATCAGAATTCGTAATCCATGCCCTCAAGCACATGCTTTAAGGCATTACGTCCTTCATATAGGATATCATAAGTTTGCTTTTTTGTCTTGCCCAGTATCTTTGCGATACTCTCATGCTTCATGTTTTCTATGTAATAAAGATAGAGAACATTCGCATAATCGGGTCTTAAACTGTTAAGAGCCTCATAGATCACTTTGTTTCTTTCCTTGGAAAGAATGCCATCTTCAAGGCATGTGACATTAATGTCATCTTTTCTTTGAGACGCAGTTTCTACTTCCTTCCCGTACTTTCTTATGAACATCTTCGCCTTGTTTCTTGCAATTCCGAAAAGCCATGTCTTGAAACTGCTGATGCCAAGAAACGGAGTCTTTCCGAGAGCCACCAAAGCAAAAGTTTCCATCATGATGTCTTCGGCATCCTCCAAGTTGTTTACAAGCCCGAACAAAAACAGAGTAAGGCTCTCCCTGTAACGCTCGAGCAGAGATCTTATATCAGCCTCATCTTTTGACTTAAGATAATGCTCATACACTTCCTCATCAGCCACAAGATTTTTCGTCTTTATGGGGAGCACGTTCATATCACATATTTGGTTGTCATATTCCATATGTGTAATCATGTGATTATACTACCACTAAACATCAAAAAAATGCGAAATATTGCACGAAATGCAGAAATTCGAGCACGAAATGCAGACGGCATAAAAAAAAGCCCTTTAAAAAAGGGCTTTTTTGTGCAATTTCACCAAATTTACTTGATCTCGCTGTGGTACTCCTGAAGTGACTTGGGTTTGCTTCCGACATTGGCTTTGATGTAGTGGATACCCTCTGCTGTTGCTCTTGCAGCTGCCACTGTTGTCACATAGGGAACCTTTGCTTTTATAGCTGCCTTACGAAGATAGCTGTCATCATGTACACTGCTCTTTCCGATAGGCGAGTTGATTATAAGATCGATATCTCCGTTTGTTATCATATCGTTGATATTCGGTCTTCCTTCATAGAGTTTCTTTACACACTCGGCATGTACGCCTGCTGCCGTGAGTACATCGTACGTACCGCCGGTTGCGAGTATCTTAAATCCGTCTGACTCAAGGCTCTTAGCAACATCGACTACTTCTTCCTTATCCTTTCCGTTTACGGAGATAAGAGCTGTTCCCTCAAGCGGAAGCTTTGACTGGATGGCTTCCTGAGCCTTGAAGAATGCTTCACCGTAAGACTTGGAAAGTCCGAGTACCTCACCTGTTGAACGCATCTCGGGTCCAAGTATCGGGTCAACCTCAGGGAACATGTTGAACGGGAATGCTGCTTCCTTTACTCCGTAGTAAGGAATCTGCCTCTCGCCGAGTGACTGAACAGAGAACTCGTTTCCTGTAAGCTCTGCTGTAACAATCTGAGTAGCAAGAGGTACCATGCGGATGTTGCATACCTTTGATACGAGCGGTACGGTACGGCTAGCTCTGGGATTAGCCTCAAGCACGTATACCTTTCCGTTCTCTATAGCATACTGCATGTTCATAAGTCCCTTAACATGCATCTCTTCTGCGATCTTTCTTGTGTATTCCTTGATCGTCTTTACATTCTCCTCAGAGATATGAACTGAAGGAATGATACAAGCACTGTCACCGCTGTGAACTCCGGCAAGCTCAATATGCTCCATAACTGCAGGAACATATGCATGCTTTCCGTCTGCGATGGCATCTGCCTCGCATTCAAGAGCGTGATTAAGGAATCTGTCTATAAGGATAGGTCTGTCAGGTGTAACACCTACAGCCGCTGCCATGTATTCTGACATCTGATCATCGTCATAAACGACTTCCATGCCTCTTCCGCCGAGAACGTATGAAGGACGTACCATAACAGGATATCCGATCTTGCTTGCGATCTGCTTGGCTTCCTCAACGGTTACTGCCATGCCTGATTCAGGCATCGGGATTCCTAACTTATCCATCATCTCGCGGAACTGGTCTCTGTCTTCTGCAAGGTCGATCACTGCAGGAGATGTTCCGAGGATCTTTACGCCGTTCTTTTCAAGTTCAGCTGCCAGGTTAAGAGGTGTCTGGCCACCGAACTGAGCGATAACTCCGAGAGGCTTTTCCTTCTTATATATACTTAATACATCCTCTGTTGTAAGAGGCTCGAAGTAGAGCTTGTCTGATGTGTCGTAGTCTGTTGAAACAGTCTCGGGATTGCAGTTGACTATGATAGTTTCGAATCCAAGCTTCTTTAAAGCCATGGCTGCATGTACGCAGCAGTAGTCAAATTCGATACCCTGACCTATTCTGTTCGGACCGCCGCCCAGTATCATGATCTTCTTTCTGTCAGATACGGGATCCTTGTCCTCTGAGTTGTATGTTGAGAAGTAGTATGCACTGTCTTTCGTTCCTGAAACATGTACGCCTTCCCATGCTTCCTCTACGCCGATAGCAATCCTTCTGTTTCTGATATCCTCTTCGGGTATCTCTAATATCTTGCTTAAGTACTTGTCAGAGAAGCCGTCTTTCTTTGCCTGAGTGAGTACATCATCAGCAGGCATAACACCCTTGTTCTTGATGAGCTCTTCCTCTTCCTCGACAAGTTCCTTCATCTGCTCGATGAAGTATGTCTTAACCTTTGTAAGCTCGTATATCTCTTCAACGGTTGCACCCTTTCTGAGTGCCTCATACATAACAAAGTGTCTCTCGCTTGAAGGAGTGATGAGCATCTTAAGGAGCTCTTCCTTTGTAAGAGAATCAAAGTTCTTTACATGTCCGAGTCCGTATCTTCCTGTCTCAAGTGAACGTATAGCCTTCTGGAAAGCTTCCTTGTAGTTCTTACCGATACTCATTACTTCGCCGACTGCTCTCATCTGAGTACCGAGCTTGTCTTCAACGCCCTTGAACTTCTCAAATGCCCAGCGTGCGAACTTGATAACAACATAGTCTCCGTCAGGAACATACTTATCAAGTGTTCCGTACTTTCCGCACTCTATATCCTTAAGAGTAAGACCTGTAGCAAGCATTGCAGAAACAAGTGCGATCGGGAATCCTGTTGCCTTTGATGCAAGAGCTGATGAACGTGATGTTCTGGGGTTGATCTCTATTACTATGATACGGCCGTCCTTGGGGTTGCGGGCAAACTGTACGTTTGTTCCGCCGATAACCTGTACCTTGTCAACGATGCTGTATGCCTGTCTCTGGAGTTCCTTCTGAACATCCTCAGGGATCGTAAGCATCGGAGCCGAACAGAATGAATCACCTGTGTGAACGCCGATGGGATCGATGTTTTCTATGAAGCAGACTGTGATCATGTTTCCTTCGCAGTCTCTTACTACCTCAAGTTCAAGTTCTTCCCATCCGAGAACCGATTCCTCAACAAGAACCTGTCCTACGAGTGATGCCTGAAGACCTCTTGCACAAACTGTCTTTAATTCTTCTTTATTATATACAAGACCACCGCCTGCGCCGCCCATTGTGTATGCAGGGCGAAGTACTACGGGATATCCGAGCTTGTCAGCGATTTCAAGTGCCTGTTCAACAGAGTAAGATACATCAGATCTTGCCATTCCGATTCCGAGCTCGTTCATTGTGTTCTTGAACTCTATACGGTCCTCGCCTCTCTCAATGGCATCTACCTGTACACCTATTACCTTTACTCCGTACTTGTCAAGCACTCCTGCTTTATTCAGCTCTGAGCATAAATTAAGTCCCGACTGTCCTCCCAGATTAGGAAGCAACGCGTCCGGACGTTCCTTTGCAATGATCTGCTCCAAGCGGTCAACATTAAGAGGCTCGATGTAAGTTACATCCGCCGTCTCGGGATCGGTCATGATAGTTGCGGGATTGGAATTAACGAGAACTATCTCGTAACCAAGTTTCCTAAGTGCTTTACAAGCCTGAGTCCCGGAATAATCGAACTCACAGGCCTGTCCGATGATGATCGGACCCGAACCGATGATCAATACTTTGTGGATATCTTCTCTCTTTGGCATGGTCTTCTCCTTTTCCTTATAATTGTCTCTATATTATTATATGCAACAGATGAAAAATCACAAGTGACTTTTTGTAAAAATTTCAAAAAAATAAGGGTGACTTTTTGTCACCCTTAACATAATCAGTCAACAACCAGTTCGTTTAAAAACGACTGGCTCCTTGTAGCAAGCTCGGTATCCGGAAAATTATCGACCAATGTCTGATAATTTGTTATCGCATTGACATTGTCACCGGTCTTGCGGTAGGAATTTGCAAGGTTATACAGTGCATCAACATTTGAGCTGTCATAAGCATAAGCCTTTGAAAGATTCTCTATGGCTTCATCATACTGCTCGTTCTGATATGCACGCATGCCTTCTTCAAAGTATGTTCCGCCGACGGTGGATCCGATACGTGAACGAAGCATGCCGTATACTTCCCTGAAAGTCTCTGTAGATGTATCAACAAAACCTTCATCTATAAGATCGAGATATGAGGCAACCGTCGTTGTATCCTCAGGATTTGAAAGATAGGCCATTGCCGCATTGAGAAGGTTGTCCATTGATGAAATGGCTCCTCCCTCTCCCGTATATGTTGCAAGCTCGTTTTCAAGCTTGTCTACTTTTGCAGTCAGACTGTTCTTGTCCTGTTCAAGTGCATTGATCGTAGAGTTCTTCTCATCGAGCTGCTCTCCGATCTCCTTGATCTTAAGATCGCTCTCCTCACTTGCCGCACTTATCCTTGCAGGCAAGATCAACAGACAGGCAACCGCGATACCTATCGCGATTCCCACAACTATATTGACAATGGTTGATGATATCTTTGTATCCTTGCCTCCGACAGGCTGTATGATCGTCTCATTTCCCCTGCGGTATGTTATGGTCTCCTTGCTTATCTTTTTCTTGGGAGCGGCATTGAAATCCTCTTCTATATCGAGTACGGCATCAGCTTCCTTAAGATATCTGAGTGTCGTTGTATTGTTTACATCGATCTTTCTGCAGCGCTCAAGTTCCTTGCGCGCATCTTCCCACTGTTCATTGTTTAAATAAAGAAGCGCAAGCAACTGTCGGCCCTGTACATGTTTGGGATTGAGAGACACTACCTTCTTAAGCTGGATGATAGCCAGATCATAGCTTCCCTGATAGCAGTAGCTGAGTGCCTGGTTATACTTCTTGATAGTCTGATTGATGGTATCGAGCCTTGAAGGATTCGACTGCATCATATTCAGATAATCATCAGCTATATTCTTGTTGGGGCGCAGGTTCTTGCTTATTACCCATTCGCTCAGCGCCGCAACATATTCTCCCATCTCAAAATACACAAGTCCTAATAGGTTTCTTGCGTCAACGTGGTTCTTATTCATCTTAAGACACTGACGAAGCGAGGTTATCGCACCTGTCAGGTCTCTTACTCCTGCCCTGTCCAGACCTTCGTTATAAAAGAGGTTGGCAGAGCTCATAATCTTCTTGTATACTCCGACCTCTGCACCGCAGTTGGTACAGAAATCGTGTTCAGTCAAAGAAGCTCCGCAGTTATAGCATAACATCTTTAAATCCTCTTACAACGTTTCCTGGTGACGTGAACCGGCTCTCTCTTCCTTGATCAGATTGACCAGAAGATCCGCCATGTCGGTCATGTCCTGATTATATATAGCATCCGTAGCCTCTTCCACTTCAAGAGACGGATGAAACTTTTTAAGTTCCTCTTCAAAATTGATCATTGTACTCATCCCTTATCACTTAAAGCAAGGATCTCGGAAACCAGGTAAAGCGAGCCGCAGATATAGAGTCTGTCATTTTCGCTTAGCTTACCTTTTTCCTCTTCATATGCTTCACGCACATGTCCGTATGCTCTAAGTTCGATACATCTTTGCGTATCATCTATCGTATCTTTAAATATCTTTGTCAGTTCATCAAGAGCGCTTGCTCTTTTTCCTGTGAGTTCACACAGGCTTATCGAATCAAACAGACCGCTTAGGACAAGCATCCTGCTTATCTGGGATACTCTCTTGTCATTTACGGCTGAAAAGATAAGATATCTCTTACCCATGCACTCATCATCTCTGACGGAATCGACAAATGCCGCTATCCCGTCCTCGTTATGTCCTCCGTCAACAAATACGTTCGGTCCTATCTGCTCCATCCTTCCGCGCCAGGTCATCTTTGCGATACCCTGCTTTACGGATTCAATTTCAA
>JAEEGH010001937.1_pt1 | contig 57811 bp, 54 predicted proteins | sample 9134181 | NCBI WGS metagenome assembly JAEEGH01 (sample SAMN16246544, study PRJNA631951) | gut metagenome | biome: gut microbiome; feature: rumen; material: DP-attached | host: Bos | place: Iran: Karaj | collected 2018-10
GAGACCCACGACTGTGAGGACATCTCCGGCTGGAGCGACTCCGGCTGGCCCACGATGGACGGCAGCCAGGGCGAGAAATGGTACTACGTGAAACAGGACAAGACCTTCGGCAGCCGCCGACTCATCGCCAAGGGCAAAGTGCACCTGGTGATCCCCGACGGCGTGACGCTCACGCTGAAGAAGGGCCTGCAGGTAAATGAATCGGACAATGCCGAACTGCACCTGCATGGTCAGCAGGGCGATAATGGCAAACTTATCGCAGAATGTGCTGAATACAAATCGGCGGGCATCGGTGGCAGTAAAGAGAAATCATCAGGACCCATCGTCATTCATGGAGGCAATATCACGGCGAAAGGTTATGAGAATTCTTCTGGTATAGGCGCTGGTGGCTTGTATGAACGTGAGCTTTTGCATACGAATATCACAATTTAGAGGAATCACGGGGTCGGTTCTGGTGATCATTCTTCTATGATCATATGGTGATCATTCTTCTATGATCATATGGTGATCATTCTTCTATGATCATATTTTGAAGTTTGAGAATAAGATTGTATCTTTGCCATGGGACAAAAGTTGTAAACAATGAGAAAAATGATCAGTAGAACCGGCCCCAGTGATCGCAATCAGATTCAACTATAATCAAATAATAATTAGAACATTTATGGATGATAATAATAACAAGGTTGTTCCGCAGTATTACTATACGGAGAAGGAAATGGATAAGGTCTCCGCATATATTGAGGAGCAGTACGGAGAATTTGAAACAGTGGGGCACGAACGAGTTTCGCCCGACATCCATTGTGATATCGTAGTGGTACCACCTACAGAGGAACAGCCATATTATAAACTCGTTACGATGGGGGCAGGAGCATACAGGATGAATGTTCCCAAAGGACTGCTAGGTGTGTGCGATAGGGCAGAATACGTCATCTATCTACCTAAAGATTGGAATCTGGAATCTGGCAAGGACGAAGACTGGTGGCCGATAAAAATGTTGAAAACCGTTGCGCGACTTCCTGTAAGAACCAACGACTGGCTTTACATTAGTCATACGATAAATCTTACAGAAGACGGTAGTCCAGTAGCAGAAAACACTAAATTCAATTCGTGTATGCTTCTGGTCTCTGTTGGTAAGGACGGACAATGTGTAAAGCCTCTTAAAATGGGGTGGTTTGGCAAGAAGGTGGCTTTCTACCAATTATACCCTCTGTATCAGGAGGAGTTGGAATACAAATTGGAGCATTCCTTTGACGAACTGATAGAGCGAATTGACGACGAGGATTTAAGCAACCATGTTGTCAACATTCATCGCAAGAATTATTGCATTGGAATATAAGCCGAATAGAAAAGGATGAAGGATAAGATATACGAGCGAATAGATTTGCTTAGAAATCGAGAGGCGGAATTAGATGGTGAAGTATTGAGGTTATTCAATGCTTTCTGTGATAGTGTTTATAAAGGCAATGACAGTTTTTTGGAAACTTTGTTTAGTTTCCTCGACCCCAAAGCAACTAGCTTTGAAGAACTTTACAGCGGGACGTTTAGTTCGTTCATACACTTCTTGTTGGATGATGAATATGCATCTGTCTTTTTCAGTTATCTACGTTTAGAAGAGACAAATACTTGCGGCCGTTTTCCCGTTATTATGCCGTCCAGAAGCGGTCGACCAGTCCTTCATTTCCCATATTTAGAAATTGCTATCACTAATTTTTTCCATCTTAATGTCTATCAGTGGAGTGAGCAACAGCTTTTTGCTGACGAATCGTCTATAGAGGATCTTGGCTGGATGATAATGGAATGGATGGCTGGACGAATCAATCAAGGTGGAAAGGAAATAACAGACAGTCTTCTGAACTCTTTGTCTGACGGAAGTTGGGTAGATGATTGGCATCCTTGTTTTTTGTGGGCAATTACATTGAGTGGAAACCAAGATCTAATAGATCAACTATGTAAGGCTTTAGAACAGGAAGCATATCACGGGTATTGCGAAGATGTGGTTATAGCATTATGCGATGGTCAGCCCAACAGCATACTAACCCTTTTGCATTTTGCACTTGATTCCTATCTACAAAATGGTGATTGGATGTTGAATGGTATCTATGACGACTTTGTCATTAATGAAATAAAGCATAAGTTTGGCCTCGACCATTTGCCTATAGAGGAAGAATACAACGCCTTAACTTTACTCATTAGCTGTTTGGAAAGTGAGGAACAAAGGAATGAAGCGCTCTCATCAGACATTTTCCTCAATATATACATTGGTCTGGCAACAATGTCCTTTTACGATAGTGAGTTAGTGTGGCAAAAGGCTAATCAATTCAACAATGAGGGGAAGGATTTGCATATTAAGGCTGCCCTTCTTTATTTCAGCCATACCTGGAGGAAACAAGCATTCCATCTGCTGTCTACAAGAGTCATGGAGAAATGGAGCGATAACCTGTCGGTTTTAGCCTATGCTTTGCCAGGATTCATGTGTCAGATTGATATGACTCGGCATTGGAGAAAAATAGTAGATTATGACCTCTCAGAGTTTTTGTGTACAGAAGACGAACTAAGGAAACAATATTATTTCTTCAAAGGCCTTCTTTCAAATCTTTCCAAGAGATTGATCTTTCAAGAAAATACAGCATATTGGGAGTATAAAAAGCTTACACGCTCGATGGTTATAGCAAAGATGGCAGGTATTGCATGGCTCCTTGATGACAAGAAGCTCAAAGACGATGTTATTGACTATATAGACCAAAGTGAATGTACAGGAGTCTTTATAAGGCTCTGCCTTACTAAACCACAAGGAAAGAAACAACTCCGTTTTCTTATCCAATCGCTGGGAAGCAGAAGAGAAGATGCCAGATGTTGGGCTTATTCTATAGTCAAAGATCTCAAGATGTGTTCCAAAGAAATAGAACTAGTAAAGCAACTACAGAAATCAAGATACAAAAAGACTCGTCAAATGGCAAAATCTATAGTTAGTTCAAGAGAATAGAAATGATCAATTCTCATTTTTCTCGCATAATTATTTGGCGGAATGAAGAAATGTATGTACATTTGTCGGCGATTATTTAAAGAACTTAGAATAAACCTATAACAATATGAATAGACTATTTGTATTTCTTCTGGCGTGCGTTATCGCACAGTTCTCCTACGGCCAAAAGGAACTTACGATTAAAGAAATGGAGGACTCAATGGCACAGGGCAATCTTAACATACAGGTTGATCTGGCCACAGAATACATCATAGGCGAAAGGGTAGAGAAAAATCACGCTAAGGCTTACTCGATGATACGTGATGCAGCCGATAAGGGCAACCGCTATGGCCAGTTGATGCTTGGCATGTGCTACGAAGATGGCATGGGAGTTGATATGAATCTGGGCGAAGCGTTCAATTGGTATAAGCGTTCGGCTGATCAGGGGAATGTTATGGCACAATTCAAGACGAGTCTATTTTATGAGCAAGGTATTGTGGTAAATCGCGACCTGAAAAAGGCCTTTGAGTGGATATCAAAATCGGCACAGCGCTATCCTGTAGCAAAGTTATCGCTGGCTAAATACTATTTTAATGGTTGGGGCACAGAGCCCGACAGAACTAAGGCCAAACTGATCTTAGACAGTCTAAAAGTGGATGAAGAACTAGGCGAAGAAGTATCTCAATATTGTAATGCCATAGAGCGCGGCGACACTTTGACGGCGTACGGATTCCAATTCAGCTGGATACCCAGCATGCTATTTGAATGGCAGAAGGGCAACGTGGACGATGCTCAACTTACTGATATTACTGCGTGGCAGTTGAATCTAGGCGGAATGTTTATCAGTCATTACGAATGGGATTGGTCTGCTATATCTGCACAGGTATACTCACAACCCAATAATGTCGACATCATCGTTTACAGAATGCCAGAACCCGTGAAGATGCCACTTTGTAGGTATGTGGCTGCAGTCATAGATCGCAACCTCCACACTGTACGCTACTTTACACTCGAACTTACCAATGGCATAGAGGATAAGGTTAGCGATAAAAAACAATGGATGTTCTGTGGTGTAAGCAGTAGTTTGTCGCATCTCAACTACGGTCCGTTCAATGGTAAAGCCACAGAGCAAAGGTTTGTGGAGTATATAAAAAAGAAACTCTCAAAAACAGATAATGCGAAAACTGATCCAGAAGCTATTCAGGCTATTAACGATAGTATCTGTGCCGAAGGTGCTGTGCTATATACAGCCGAACGCCTCAACTGGGTAGCTACTGATTCAGTTTTCGCACGCTATCGTCATGAAGACTTGGGCGGAAACCTTATCTGGCAACCAACTGCCAGCACCTGGAGTGCCATCTTCTACGACAAGGACAACAAGAACTGTGTATTTGAGATAAAATTAGACACAAAGAGTGGTGCAAACAGCCTATCTTACGACATACGTCCATTAACTGAAGAAGAGCAGGTTCAAATCAAGCAGAAACACACCATGCTTGATAACGGCTTAAAAAAGTATGGCGATCAGATTAAATACAACGATAAAATCGGTAACCCTAATTTCGACTTTGTACGTTTCAATGACAACTTGATCCGTCTCTACGTACTCCAGGGCACAGTACAGCCAAACACCATTCCTTTTGGTAATGACTATTCCATCGATTTCGATAATAACGGCAACCCATTGTGTTTCCGTAAATATCATCAATCGTTGATAGCTGTCAATACTGTTGATGACGAAGGTAATAAAGTCGTATCAGTTGTGCATAGTCATCTGGCTGATAATCCTTATATCACTCCCACGGATGTATGCAATTTCCTATTGTATAGAGGTGAACTGGAAGATAGTTACATCTTGAGCACAGCATTAGGTGGTTACATCATTCACCACGCAGCAACCAACACCACAGAGTTTAAACCTGCAGAAATAATAGGGAAACCATAATTGTATGAAAAGAGGCGTATATATTTATAAGGTATTGGGGCTTGTGGCTTTGCTTGCTTTCATAGTAGCATGCTCAGATGGTTCTCATATATATCCTAAAATAAAGGGGTGGTCGACGGTTGATAATAGATTTTCTGTAGCAGAGAGAAACAATATATCTTACACTTTATTGGGAAACTTTAGATTTCAAAATAGAAAAGTAAAACTACCATATTCGGTTTACGATTTAAAAAAGAATAAGATTCAAGATTTTAATCGGGAAATGAAAGAATACTAGATCAGAGGGTCGGTTCTCCTGATCACAAAACAAACCCTATACCCCCAAAGAATCCGAGCACTTGCCCGGATTCTTCATTTTGATAGATTTTGATTCAGATTTTGATAGATTTTGAGGAGCGCAGCGACGACCCCATTAATCCGTTTCATCCGTTCAATTGACTTTCCCCTACGGGCCGTCGAGCTAAACCTTCGTGTTCGAAAAGATGCTAAATGGCGACAAAACTCGAAATTATTTCTACTTTTCCATTATTTTTTTAAAATTTATTTGCAGATTTCAAATATATTAATTATCTTTGCCGCCGTAGATTGACGTGTGCTTTCTGCGCTGAGTGCCAACGTGTTGGCAGATTTTAGCCAAGCAATTGGCTTACTTTGTGGGTAAAGAAGAGAAGCAATGCTTCGTCTTGTAACTTGAAACCTAGGAAATTTCAACTTACACACAAGATGGACATAGTGACTTCTCCTACGCGATAGCGTGGGGTTGTTGTATCACTGTATCTTTGTGTAAAAGGTTATCCTAGGACCTCAAGTTAGAGATGTAGAGTTTGCGACGATTCTACGCTCTTTTTATGTGTGTAACTGAAAACAATAATAACTCAAAACAAATAACGATTATGAACAAACAAATCTTTATCTTAGCAATGGCAGCCCTCGGCTTCGTTGCATGTAGTTCTGATGAAACTGTTGCAAGCCAAACGAATAGTGAGGCGAATGAGATTAGCTTTAGGCCATCTGTGGCTGGTAAGACTCGTGGAGCAACAGAAACAACAATTAGTTCATTCACAGAATTAAGTGGCTTTAAAGTTAGCGCATATCTTAATGATGCAAATAAAACTTCTTATTTTACAGATGTAGAATTTAGGAAAGATGGTTCAACCTCTAATTATCGTTCAACAATGAAATACTATTGGCCTGCTACTGGAAATCTTAATTTTGTGGCCTATTATCCCGATACCTATGCTAATGAATTCTCACATGGCACATGGAATCAGTTTACTTTTAAACCAAGGGAATCTGTTGAATATCATAAAGATTTCGTTATTGCTGCTACTTTAGACCGAACAAAAGCAGCATCGAGTACTGGTGTTCCTTTGGCATTCAAGCACCTCGGTTCTTGGATTGAATTGAAGGTATATAATTCAAAGGGTAATGTCGCAGGTAACATGAAGGCTACTGTTACGGGTTGGAAACTCGGCTATCTGTATGATGGTGGTACTTATACCATAACACAAAGTACTGCTAGTGGCTCTGGTTTGTCGACAACTGGAAGTTGGAGCTATTCTACGTTTGATCGGGTAGGTTTGTCAACAGGTTATCCTATGGGATACACAGAAACAGTAGACGCAATTTCTCTGTCTAATGATGGTGCACATGACACCGAAGGTGAAAAAGTTTCAGTAGGAAATGCAATGATCATTGTTCCTCAGACAACGCAAAAGATAACAGGAACATCAACTTATGGAACAAATGGCTTCTTAACAGGCGCGTTTATAGCAGTAAAATTGCAAATAACGGATGGTCAAGATCATGTGCTTGCAAATGCAACAGGAACAGAAACGATTAGTGCAGAGACTTATGATCAGTGGGCAATATGGCCAATTTCTAACGACTGGGTTGATGGATACAAATATACCTATGTTATTGACGTTTCACAGGGCGGTTATAAGCAAATTGGAGTCGAAGACCAAACTCTAAATCAACATAAGTGGCTTGATGGTGCCGAAATCTACTTTAGCAGCGTAACTGTTACGGATTGGGCTGCAGGCTCCGCAACAACTGTTAATCCATAAAGGTGCACACAGGGACACCCTGAAGTGCGGCTGACAAAGAAATATCAAGTTATTGATATTATATACACATATAAAAAGATGGTCCATCGATAAGGACTGAGAAGTTCGAGGGCCAAAAAATTAAATTGGTAATAATTATTTCTGGGCAATGCTGGGCTGCGAAGTCCGGCATTGATTGTTTTAAGAGTAATCAGGTACCGGTTCTCTGATCGCCCAGTCTTTATTTTGATTAATTTTCTGGCCAATTTTCGTTTAATTTTGAGGAGCGCAGCGACGACCCGATAACACAATCACAAGTCACCTTCGGGTGACTTTTCTTGATTATCCTTTGGCAGTTCACAAAATAATCATTACTTTTGCATTTGTTTTGAGAAATACAAACAATGGAAGGTAATGAACCCACAGTTGAAGAACTGATAACGATACTCCTCACGGACATTCAGCAGAAAGGATATTCTGCAATACAACCGTTTGATATCGGAGAGGTCGAACAGCGAATGATAAATTTTGCCGAAGCAAATAACATCCCTTTGGCCAGCAACCGTCTGTATATGAGTGCCAAGCAGTTGCAACATTGTATGCGAGCCTCAAAAGACGCCAAGGGGCTTGTCGTCTCTCCAGACGAACTGGTGCGATTTCCCAAAAGTCGTTATAAGATGGAGTTATACTATGATGGCGAGTGTTTTATATATACAGACAAAACCTCAAAATTTATCGTTCATCCTAATTACAAGATGAAGGTAAGTAGGGAGCATGTAAAATTGGTCAATTTTATTACTGCGACACGAGTGAAAGACCCAATGGAGTTTACTTTACCAAAGTATACCCAAATAAAGACGACCGCCACTCAGTAGAGTAACGGTCGTTAGATTGTGAATGAAACCAAGCGGCAAGGTCGAATTGCTCATCATCTCCGCAGAATGATTCTGCAGCCATGCCACCGTTCCGCACATCGTGGCTCTACTTGGTTCCACCTTTCACGCTGCAAATGTACGAAGATATTTCGAAATTTCCAAATAATTGGAACCTTTTTTTATGATTTCCCTAAGATTTGAGCGCAGCGACGACCCCATTAATCCGTTTCATCTGTGCAATTGACTTTCCCCTACGGGCCGTCGAGCTAAACCTTCGTGTTCGTTTAAAAATAATTGTGTGATTTATTTTGCATTTCGCAAAATGTTTCGTAATTTTGCAGCCAAATTGAAACAACCATTAGAAAATTCAAATTAGATCAGAGGGTCGGTTCTCCTGATCACAAAACAAACCCTATACCCTCCAAGAATCCGAGCAACTGCCCGGATTCTTTATTTTGATAGATTTTGATTCAGATTTTGATGGATTTTGAGGAGCGCAGCGACGACCCAATAACACAAACGCATAACAAAAAGGGACATTCCTTTTGTGTTTAGATTCCTGATATAGTTAAAGCTGAGGATACGCAGACGAACTTCTTCGCGTGCTGCGAAGATATAGAAGAAAGGCTGCCGTTCTTGGAGGACTAAGAAGAACAATGATTATGCAGCCTTACCAGCATACAAGTTCTCAACTGGGAATATCAAATCCCAGTCTTCTCCCCAAACAACATTCCCGTCGTCAATCGTAAACGTGCGGAATAAGTCGGGATCAAGATACTTGTTGTACTGAGGATGCGGGTGCTGGCGGATAAATTCACCAATATTAACTACACTTTCGTGCCCGTCGTTAAAGGTCAGCTTCACGCAGAGGTTGCCCGCATCTTCTGCCGATACTACATAAATATAATCCATCGTTAAATCCTTTCTTAATTTTTGGCAAATATAATGAGTTTATTTGAAAAATGCAAGAAAAAGGCAAGTTATTTGCGTTTAAATAGTTTCAATAGTTAAAGAAGATCAAAAAATGATCCGTCGTAGATCCGTTGATCGGTGTTGATCGGCTTTTTTTGTACCTTTGCACGCTATGAAACAGAAAGAAAGTAAGATGACTCAGAAAGAGATTGTCAAGATGGTATTAGAAATATTAGGTGGTTTTGGCTATCTGACGGATATATGTGTCTTGGCAAAATTTTACATCGGTGATAACACTGATGCTAAGGATGTGAGAAACAATATCCGTAGAGAACTTAATTCCAATCCCCAACTTTTCTGTCATGTCGAAGGGAAACCAGTTGGCTGGTGGCAGCTTGTTTCCTACAAAAATGAGATGAGCAGATTGAGATCTTTGGCAGAAGAACAGGCAGAGGAGTTGACAAGGCTAAGGTCACAGACGACTGATGTTGAACTATTAGACCATCTCATCGATATTGTCGTGGAAATGGGCGAAAACGTGATAAATGCTCACGAACTGTCACTGAACAGACTCAATAGGGTTATGAATCATCGTTATGAACAGCAAATCACCAGATTGACCGACAAGTCAAGAGAGCGAGTTGAACCAAAATCTGTTGATATCATTCTTGGCGATAAGAATGAGATACACACTGCCAACTATAATGCAGAAGTTAAAGAGCAAAACAATAGTTTTCCGATGCCAACGCTCGCTCCGTCTGAACAAAAACAAATAGGAAATGAGTAAGGAAGATAAGACAGTAACAAATCAATACGCCTTTATATGGAACTATAATGCTCATGTAGATCATCAGCATAACTATATGGGAGGTAAGCCAGAAAGAGAAAAGGCTGAAACGGATGCCGATAAGGAAGAACGTATTCTATTACTGGCTACGAACACTATTATCAGGACGCAAACGCAGTCAGGCCAACAAACGGTCGACCTGCTAAAACTCTACAGATTCGTCGACAAATACTTCGTAAGCGAAATAACCTACAAGTATGAATGGTATGCTTTGAGGCGCTACCTTGAGAAATACAGGCTTCTGATGGATTGCGACAACGAGCAGTTTGCAGGGCAGATGAACAAGGAAGAGTGGTTTGCCCATTCGTTGAAGTCGTGCGAGGCCAACGAGATAAATATCTACAACTTTCTGAACGACATACAACCAGAATTGTGGTGCAATACGGATATCCCGTTGGGCAGCAGGGCAACGAAACACTCTGTTAGAATATTGTACAAGACATACTCAAATTTAGAAATATATAAAGACCAATTGATAGGCTGACAATCGGTAATTTCAGTTAGTTTATCAGTTAGCTTCAGTTTATTGGTAGTATCCTTCAGTTTGTAATCTATAACTGAAGGGTGCTATCATTTTTTGTGTCTACCTTCGCCTTCAGAAATCTTTTTTTTATTCACTAACATTGTTAATTAAAAGTATGATGAGCAAAGAAGAAAGGAAGGAGCAGAAGGCTCTGTTGGCGTCGTGGACGGCGCAGTTGGCGAATTATCTGGTAGAGGACTGTTGCATGCCGCGGTCGGAGGCGTTCCGGACGGCGCACCTGACGTGCGACTTGCTGGACAAGCTGGGGCGCGGCGTGGTGACGTTCCGCTACTGGAAGGAGGTGGGCGAGATGCGCACGGCTCGCGGCACGCTGTGTCACGGCATCTCGGAGGCGTTCGACAGCTATGAGTATAAGTCGGCACCCGACGACAACAAGCTGTTGCACTATGGTGTGTTTACCTATTGGGACTTGGACAAAGAGGCGTTCCGGTCGTTCTCGGCATTGAGACTGATTGAAATCGTGGAGTGGAATGAAGAAGTTAGAGAAGTTAAAGAAGTTAGAGAAGTTAAAGACAAATGAAAAACGAAGATAACGAACAGAAGATTGAGGTGACGGTACGCCAGCAGTTGTCGAAGAACACGGTGCTGTGGGGCTGCAAAGGGCATTACTGTACGGACTGGGACGTCGATCCCGACACGGGGCGCAGTGTCTCGACATCGTACTGGGAGAGCGACGAGAACTTGGAGGAGTTGTTCCACAAGCAGCAGCGCACACCGATGGAGATCATCATGTGTTGCGACAAGATGGCGAAGCAACTGATCTTGGACGGGAAACATAACTATGCCGGCATCAACATGTCGGACTTGCGGAACGACTGCAGCGGTTGGGAAGAAGATGAACTAAGTGTAGAGTGAAAAATATGAAAATATGAATAGAATTAATTTAACAGAAAGTGAGATAGCAGAGCAGGTGGCTCGCATTCAGCGCGACTACGATTACGATGCCGACGCAGGGCTGCTGGTGAATAAGCGCAGGGGCAAGGCGGTGAAGGGTACGAAGGTTTGCAGTAAAAAGTATCTGCACTTCTGGTTTCGGAACAAAGGTGAACGTAAGCGTCTGCTTTATCATAGTGTGGTTTGGGCTTGGCATCACGGGCGATTGCCGGAAGGTCAGATAGACCATATCGACGGGAATGAGCGGAATAATTGTATTGAGAATCTGCGGGAGGTGAACGGGCACGAGAACCAGATGAATACGCTGCACGACTGGCAGCCGAATGAGGTGACGGGACTGCCAGGTGTTAGCCCGAATAATGGCTTGTATCAAACAAAGATACACGGCAAGAACTGCTGTTTCGCTGATCCCTGCATGGCGTTCTATCATGCGACGATGTGCGGAAAGAGATACAGATTAAGTGAAAAGTGAAAAATGAAAAGTGAAAAATTAAAGAAGTTAAAGAGTATGGAAACTAGTGAGATTTTATTTAACAAAATGAAGGAGTTTGAGGGTTGCCGTCTGCAGGCTTATCAGGATGCAGCTGGCGTGTGGACAATCGGTTACGGACACACTCGTGGTGTGCGGCGCGGCGACAGGATTACGCAGTGGCTGGCCGACGAGTATCTGCGCATGGACATCGCGGAGGCGGAGCGTCAGGTGCTCGGTCTCGGTCTGTCGCTGACGCAGGGTCAGCTGGATGCGCTCGTGTCGTTTGTATTTAATGTCGGTATCGGCCGTTTGCAACAGTCGACGCTGCTGAGGTTCATCCGCGAGGGCCGTCCGGAGCACGACATCAAGCGGCAGTTCCGACAGTGGGTGTATGCCGGCGGGCGCACCATGCCAGGACTGGTGAAGAGGCGTGAATGGGAGGCAATACGATTCTTCTCTGTTTGATAAATAAGGGAGTGCCCCTATCGGGGCAGAAATTAAACAAAATTGACCACAAAATTAAAAGAAAATTTTGATTAATTTTGAATATAATTTTGATTAATTTCTCCGTCGAAGACGGACTAACAGAAAAAACAGGAGTGCCCCTATCGGGGCAGAAATTAAACAAAATTGACCACAAAATTAAAAGAAAATTAGATGATGGAAACAAGGAAAGAATTTGACGAATTGTTGGGCGAGTTCAAGCACGCCCTGAGAGATATTAACCAGCGTGACGAACTGTTGTGGGTGCTGCGACTGCTGAGCAGCTACTGGGAACTGATGGAGGAGGTACAGCGGCTGCCGTGGCGCCTGCGCCTGAAGTATTTCGCCTGCACGTTCCTGATCTTCAACTACCTGCGACTGCAAAAGCAGCTAGGCAGGGAGGACCATTCGTTCAGCGAATATGCAAGGAAAAATATATACAAAATATTTTCACTTGTCATGAAGGATGGAACAGACAAGAATTGAACGCTACGTTGTCGATTTGCTGACCGTCTCTGCCGTCAATCGCGACGGCGGGGAGCGGTCGGTGTACGACACGCTGTACCACCTGCTGATGGCCGTTGCCAGCTTCGAGCAGCTGAGCGACGACGAGAAGCAGCTGGTGACGTCGCTCAGGAAGAAGCTGCAGTATTTTTTTTGCGCCCGTTTCAGTCTGAAAGAGAGAAAAGAAACAAAGAAAAAGAAAAACTTCCCCCCGAACCCCCTTATAAAAGAAAAAGCAAAAAAAGAAACAGAAGAGAAACCTCTCTCTCTCGTCGTTGACGGCCGTCGTGAAATTTTTCATGATGAGTGTTTAAAGCGCATAGGTCAATATGACTGTCAGCAGCTGGCCGATTTCTACAACTACTGGAGTCAGGAGAATCCGGATACGGGCAAAATGCGATTCGAAGAGCAGAGGTATTGGAATCTGGACAGCCGATTGAAGCGTTGGATCAAGAACCAGTATGCCGCTGACAACACCGCCGCCGCCATCCGTATGAAGCGGCTGGAGAAGAAGCAGAAGCAGCAGGCTGTGGCGCAGACGCGTCAGGAGGACAACGAGCGGGTGTGGCAGGAGATTGAGGAACGGAAACGGGGTGCCGTGAGTCGTGAGGAATGGCTGGCGATGAAGGCGAAGAACGAAAAGAAGCAAGAGGGCGATGAAACAGGATGAACCATTCAGAATCAAGGCTTATTATAAGGCCGATCTGGCGATGCTCTACGGGCCCAAACTGTCGAAAGATGCGGCGATGAAACGCTTGCGAAATTGGCTGAGAGTCAACCCGAGATTGCGGCCACTGCTAAAGGTTAAAGGACAGACCTACACGCCGAAGCAAGTGGCGACAATCGTAGAGGAGTTGGGCGAACCATAAGATAATCAGCACGTTACAGATTTTTAACGCCAAATAACGCCAAGTAACGCCAAATAACGCCAAATACAGCCAAGTAACGCCAAATACGGACATCGCCAAAAAAGAAACTACTATCTTTGCAGCGTCATCCGATTCATGAGGCGGAAGCTCTACGGAAGAGAGGTGCCGAGTCAGCGGCCGAGACAACGCCAGTCTTCGACGGAGAGCAGCCGAGTGAAAATTAAAGATTAAACATTAAAGATTAAACATTAAAGATTAACAATTTCGAAAAAAAGTTACGATTATGAGTATTGTGAATTCGCCCGTACTGGGCATCAATCTGAAGCAGAACAAGATGCAGAATTCCGCCGGTTTCGGCAAGTATTATCCTGAGGTTGACCGCCAGAAGACCATCTCGACGCGCGGTTTCGCCGAGCACATGATAGCTCACGGCTCGAAGTATCAGCTGGAGGACATCCAGGCCATCCTGCGCATGTTCTCGACCTGCCTGCCCGAGCTGCTGGCCATGGGCATCGGCGTGAAGTTCGACGGTCTGGGCATCTTCATGCCGTTCGCCGAGTCGAAGAAGGGCATCACCAAGGCGGAGATGGCGAGCGCCTCGCCCCGCGACGTGGTGAAGGCCATCCACATCCGATTCATTCCCGATTCCACCAAGCTCGACGACCTCTCCGGTCCCGCCTTTGCCGACCGCTGCTCGCTGGAGCTGCGCAACGTGGTGATCGTGGACACCGTGAAGGAGGGCAACAAGGTGATTGAGCGTCTGCGCACGCTCGTTCCCATCGAGAGCTTCCTGAGTGAGAACTGGGCCTCCCCTAACCCCTCCGAAGGAGGTGGAAACAACCAGACGCCTCCTTCAACCAACAATGGTGACGAACCCGGCGAAGGAGATTAAACGTTAAACGTTAAACATTAAAGGGTTATGAAGAAGGAAACGTGGAAGGCGATTATCCAGGTATTCATCAGTATTCTGACGGCAGCGCTGACTGCCATGGGCACTACAAGCTGTCTGGGGCACGGACCGCTTTAAAGTAAAAAATCGACCGGGAGCGGGGGGCTTCCGGTCGATTTATCGTTTCGACAATGATTAAAGCGGATTAACCACCGAAGTTATCGTACATGATTGACTCTGGATCTACGCCGAGAGAATCGAGCATTGATACTACAGCTGCTGACATAGGACCAGGACCACACATGTAGTACTCCACATCCTCTGGAGCCTCGTGGTCCTTCAGGTAAGTATTGAGCATCACCTGATGAACAAAGCCCGGAGTATACTTCACGCCAGCTGCATCGGCTGCAGGATCCGGACGGTCGAGAGCCAGGTGGAAGTGGAAGTTGGGATACTCCTTCTCCAAGCCGAGGAAGTCGTCGAGATAGAATACCTCGTTGAGAGCGCGTGCTCCGTAGAAGTAGTGCATCTCGCGATCGGTGGTATGCAGCGTCTTTGTCATGTGCATGATCTGAGCACGCAGAGGAGCCATACCGGCACCACCACCAACCCAAATCATCTCCTTCTTCGAGTCGAAGTGTGGGTGGAAATCGCCGAAAGGTCCGCTCATAATTACCTTGTCGCCAGGTTTCAGCGAGAAGATGTAAGATGAAGCGATACCAGGGTTAACATCCATGAAGCCACTGCGGTCGGCCTTGAATGGAGGTGTGGCGATACGTACTGTAAGCATGAATACATCGCCCTCGGCAGGATAGTTGGCCATTGAGTAAGCACGGATGGTGTCCTCGGGGTTCTTACACTTGAGTGGGAACAGACCGAACTTCTCCCATGATGGCAGATACTCGTCGCCAATGAGGCTCTTGTCGAAGTCCTTATCGTAGTCGATGCAATCGAACTTAGGAATACGGATCTGGGCATACGAACCAGGCAGGAAGTCCATGTGAGCACCAGCAGGCAGCTGCACCTTGAACTCCTTAATGAAGGTAGCCACATTCTTGTTAGAGATAACGGTACACTCGTACTCCTTAACGCCAAGGATGCTCTCGTCGACGTGGATCTTCAAGTCGCCCTTAACCTTACACTGACAGCCTAAGCGCCAGTGGTCCTTGATCTGCTTACGTGTGAAGTGAGGTTTTTCACTGTCGAGGATTTCTCCCCCACCCTCAAGCACCTGTACCTTACACTGTCCGCAAGAGGCCTTACCACCGCAGGCACTGGGCAGGAAGATGCCGTTCTGATTGAGCGTCGCCATCAGGTTGTTACCCTGGGCTACAGAGATGGTACGGTCGCCATTGATCTCAATATTTACATTGCCCGATGGCGAGAGATATTTCTTCGCTACGAGCAGGACGATCACCAGGAGGATGATCACCAGGAGGAATACTCCTATACTATATGCAATAAACTGTGCCATGTTTCTACATTAAACATTTAACATTAATCATTAAATATTCAAACCGCTGAAGCACATCATCGCCATAGCCATGAGGCCGACAGTAATAAAGACGATGCCGAGGCCCTGCAGGGGCTTGGGAACGTCCGAGTACTGCATTTTTTCGCGAATGGCACCCATCGCCACGATGGCCAGCGTCCAACCAAGACCTGAGCCGAAGCCATAGACAACAGCATCGAGGATAGATGTGATGGCCTGAGAGTTAGACGGATCCATGAGGATGCGCTGCTGCATGAAGAGCGAAGCACCCATGATGGCGCAGTTTACGGCAATCAGAGGCAGGAAGATACCCAGCGCAGCGTAGAGTGATGGCGAGTATTTTTCTACTGTCATCTCCACCAGCTGCACCATACCCGCGATGACAGCGATAAAGAGGATAAATGACAGGTAGCTCAGGTCGACACCTGCAACGAGGCAGTCGGGACCCAGCACCTGAGTCTGTAACAGATAGTTCACGGGAACGGTCACCGTCAACACGAAGGTCACAGCGAGTCCGAGTCCCATAGAGGTCTTCACCGTCTTCGACACAGCCAGATATGAGCACATGCCGAGGAAGAAAGCGAAGATCATATTGTCGACGAAAATCGAACGAAACAGTAATGAAATTATATGATCCATATCTTATTTCTCCTTATAAAAGTAAGCACGATGTACCCAAATCACACAGCCAACGAGGATGAGCGCCATAGCAGGCATCGTCATCATACCATTGTTGACATAGCCGAAGTCGTAGCAGGCATCAGGAATCACCTGGAAGCCCAGAAGAGAACCACGTCCGAGCAACTCACGAACAGCACCCACGATGACCAGAATCATAGCGTAGCCAAGACCGTTGCCCACACCATCGAGGAAAGAAGGCCAAGGCTTGTTCTGCATGGCAAACGCCTCGAGACGACCCATGAGGATACAGTTGGTGATAATCAGACCGACATATACAGAGAGCTGAACGCTGACGTCGTAGGCGAAAGCCTTCAGGATCTGAGACACAATCGTTACCAGCGCAGCAACCACCACCAGCTGCACCACGATACGGATGCGGTTAGGAATGGTGTTGCGGATGATAGAGATGATTACGTTAGAGAAAGCGGTAATCACCGTTACGGCCAATCCCATCACGATGGCAGGCTTAAGCTGACTGGTAACAGCCAGAGCCGAGCAGATACCCAATACCTGTCCGAGAATCGGGTGATCGAGGTTCAACGGATTCGTGAAAACCTCCTTATTTTGTTTACTGAATAATGCCATAGTTTATTCCTCCTTTACCTTTTTCACTTTAATCATCCTCTCCATTTCAGCATCGCTGATGGAATCCTTACCCAAGGCCATCTTGAGCATAAGCTTCTCTAGTTCGCCCTCGTCCATGTCGATATCGTACTCACCCGTCCAAAGGCCGAAGGTACGCTTGATCATCTCGTCGACACCATTAGAGGTCAGAGTGGCACCCGTCACCACGTCAACCTGGCACTCGGGGTCCTCCACTTTCTTCACGACAGAGAGTACCACATGCTTGCCCTCGTCATCGAGGATACGCTTTCCGATGAACTTCTCCTGCCATTCCTGTGAGTCTTTAATCTCAGCACCAAGACCAGCTGTCTCGCTCTCGTGGTTGAAGTAAGCACCATAGACAGAGAAACCGCCCTTTTCAGGATCGAAACGAACAGACATGTAGCCGCTAATGCCGCCCCAGAGACCCATACCCTTCATTTCGTAAATCATGATGGGTTCTTCGTTAATCTCGGCCATGAGAATCTTCTGACCCATCATGTCCATCGTATCGTTAACGAGTTCGGCATATTTAGCCTCAGCCTCAGCACCGTCCAAGTCGCGGATGTTCAGCGAATAGAGAATCTGCTTCTTAATATCGAGGGCAACGTTAGCATCCTGCATAGGCTTCAATGCCTGATAGACGAAAGCCAGCAGGAAGGCCACGATGACAACGAGCACCGCGCTATATATTATAATGTACGCGTTAGAATTCGTATTCAGTTTCATTTTGTACCTCCTCTCTTTAAGCGTTTGCTGATATTGCGCTCAACGATGAAATGGTCGATCGTTGGAGCAAACATATTACCAAAGAAGATGGCGAGCATCATACCCTCAGGATAACCGGCATTCATCACACGGATGATGATGGCCATAGCACCAATGAGGAAGCCGTAGATATACTGACCTGTAGTAGTGCGGCAAGAGGTAACAGGGTCTGTTGCCATGAAAACAGCACCGAAGGCGAAGCCACCAAGTACGAAGTGATGCCACCAAGTCATCGACTGACCTGTCTGCTCGAAGATGTATGCCAATACGGCACCACCAACGAAGACGCTCAGCATGGTACGCCAAGAAGCGATGCCTGCCCACAACAGGATAACAGCACCAATAGCGATAGCGATGAGCGATGTCTCACCGATAGAACCAGGGATGAAGCCCAGCACCATATCCATGATAGAAGCATCAGGTCTGATGCCCTGACCAATCTGACCAAGCGGTGTAGCAGCGGTAAATCCGTCAGGCAGCGTGTTTCCCAGTCCGAAGATTGAGTCCTGAGCCACCCAGACGGTATCACCCGTCATCTTTGAAGGATAGGCGAAGAACAGGAACATACGTGCTGCGATGGCAGGATTGAAGATGTTCATACCCGTACCACCAAAGATCTCCTTACAGAAGATCACTGAGAAGGCGCAAGCCAGAGCCAGCATCCACAGCGGACAACCGATAGGAATAATCAGCGGGATGATGATACCGGAAACGAGATAACCCTCCTGAATCTCCTCACCCTTCCACTGAGCCCAGGCAAACTCGATGCCCAGACCTACGATGTAAGATACCAGAATCTTTGGCAGAACAGCGAGGAAACCGAAGAAGAAAATCTCCAGGAAGCTTGCTGTTGCCAGCGTACCTGCAGCGGCGTAGTTCTGGTAACCGATGTTGTACATACCAAACAGCATAGCAGGCATCAGGGCGATGACCACCATACTCATAATACGCTTCGAGTCGATGGCGTCGTGAATGTTCACGCCACCAGCCTTTGCTGTGTCGTTAGGCACATAAAGGAAGGTCTCGAAGCCGTCGAAAATCGAACGGAAAGCATGCAGCTTGCCACCCTCCTCGAAGTTCGGCTTTACCTTATTGAGATAATTTCGTAATGCTTTCATTAAAAATTAAACATTAAAGATTAAACATTAAATATTAAGCATTTTCCTTGCGGAGGATGTTAAGACCTTCACGGACAATACGTTGCAGCTCCAGCTTAGAGCTATCCACGAACTCTGCGAGAGCGAAGTCCTCAGGACTCACCTCGTAGATACCCAGAGCCTCCTGACGGTCTATATCGCCAGAGATGATGGCCTTGATGAGATACTCACCATAGATATCCATTGGCAGCACCTTGTCGTACTCACCACTCATAATCATGTGACGCTCACCACCCTTCACACGAGCATCGAGCGCATAGTCCTTCTTGCCACAGAGCCAAGAGAAGTAGCTGCGGTTAACCGAGAACTGCTTGAAACGAGGCAGAATCCAACCCAGCATCTCGTCGGCATCGTTACCCTCAGGGATAACTGTAATCTCAGAGGTGTGAGCACCAAGGAATCCGTCCTTAGTTGTTGGCTTTCCGGTCAACACGTTACCATTAATAATGCGTACGCTCTTGCCGGCATCGTAGCTGTTAGAGAGCAGCGTAGAGAGCTCCTCGCCTACCAGCATATCCACGTAAGCAGGATTCGTAATCTCGCTACCGCAGAGCGCTACTCGCCTGGTCAGATTTACCTTGCCAGTATTGAACAAACGGCCAATAAACAGCACAACGGTAGGATCGCCGATGGTCCAAACCACCTCACCCTTGTTCACCGGGTCGATGTTGTTCACCTGAACACCCACATTACCAGCGGGGCACTTGCCGTCGAACACGGTAACCTCAGCGTCCTTGTAGTTCTCAAAACTAGAGTGAACACCGCAACCAAGATAGGTCTTGGCAATCTTCGACAGAGCGGTCAGACCCGTTTGGAAATCAGCTTCCTGACCCTTTACCTCATAGTCGAAGCTGGCAGCCAGAGGCTTGTCGCGAAGGGCAGATACAAAAATTGCCTTGGGCTGCACACCAGGATTGGTTGACACAGCATAAGGCAACTGGTTGATGTATCCAAAGATACCTGCTTCCAGCAATGCGTTAATCACCTGCTCGCCACTCAGCGTGCTGACATCCTTCTTGCCGAAGTCCGTAAACTCCTGCTGAGCGTCAGCATCGACCTTGATGCAGAGCACTTTCCTGCGTTCACCACGCACCACCTCGCGGACTGTGCCGCTTACTGGCGAGGCAAACTTCACTTCGGGATATTGCTTGTTGACAAACAAAGCATCCCCGGCCTTGACTTTATCACCCTCTTTGACAACCACTTTCGGAGTAACTCCTTCAAAGTCGTCAGGAACAAGTGCATACTTGCCGTTCGACTTCAGCTGAATGAGTTTTTCCTCAGCGCGTCCTTGGAGGTGAATGTCCAGGCCTTTGTGTAACTTGATTACATTTGCCATGAATATAACTATAATGATTTTTGAATAGCTTTCTCTATTGAATGGTGCAAAATTAATAAAAAAAAAGCATACTAGACACAAAAAGTGGACGAAATATTCACGCTTCACAACTTTTTAATGTAATTTTGTAGCAAATTTACGGCAGGACGAAAGTTTTGCTATCTCGGATTGTCAGTTTTGAAGCTCTTTAAGAACATACTGAACATCATTGTATGGACCGCTTTGGGTCTATACCTCTTGGTCACATTCACCACTAACATACCAGCCGTTCAGGAATATCTTGGACGGAAAGCTTCGCAACTGCTGGCAGAGAAACTGGGTACTAACGTCAGCATTGAGCGTATTCAGGTGGGATTGTTCAACCATCTTTCGCTTTACAATATCCAGATTAAAGACCAGAGCCATCGCGACATGCTTTGGGCCACACGCCTGTCAGCACGTATGGACATTCCCTCGATAGCCCAGGGAAAGATTTCCATAGCCACAGCACAGATCTTCGGACTGAATGCCCGCCTCTATCAGAAAGATGCTGACAGCAAGCCTAACTTCCAGTTTGTACTCGATTCGCTGGCATCGAAAGATACCACCAACACATCACCGCTCGACCTGCGTATCAACTCGCTCATCATCCGTCGCTCGAGAATCAAATACGACCGACTGGACCTTCCGACAACACCAGGGCAGCTGAATGCCAACCACTTGAACTTCTCGGATATCAGTGCACATATCATCCTCAAGACGCTGACGCAGGACTCTATCAATGTCAACATGAAGCGCCTGTCGCTGAAAGAACAGTCAGGACTGAACCTGCAGCGACTCAGCATGAAACTGGAGGCAGGACGGTCAATGTGTCAATTGCACGACTTCAAACTGAACATGCCTCATACCGACATCTCCATCCCCAGCATCGAGGCATCGTATCGGTTCCGTGGCGACCACTTCGTGTTGCCATCACTCAGGTATCAAGGTACTATCGACCCGTCGTCCATCACATTTTCCGACCTGTCATTCCTGCTGCCTTCGCTTAACACGTTTGGCAGCAAGGTGCTGCTATCCAGCAACTTCGAAGGAAAGGGCGACGACATCAACATCTCCAGCCTTCTGGTCAGCTCACCGTCGGGCGACATCACCATCAATGCCGGCGGATGGGTACAATCGCTCAAGGCCGACAATCCCAGATGGATGGCGAATATTCACGACATTTCGCTATCTGCCCATACCATCGATTTCATCTCACAAAACTTGAAAGGACGCCAGGCAGACATTCCCCCTGTGCTCACCCGTATGGGCAGTATGCACATGAAAGGAGTTGTCAATGGAACGGGCGTGGAGTCGCTGCGTGCACATACTGATCTGCAGACAGACGCCGGTGATGCCACGCTGGCTTTCGACATGGGTACCGATCGTAAGTTTACGGCTCAGTTTGACACGAAGGGCATCAATCTTCAGCGCCTGTTGGATGACAATAATTTCGGACAGATTGCCGCTGAAATGCAGCTAAATGGAACGTTACCAAAGGGAGGGAAACCACAAGTGGCAGCCAAAGGACTCGTACATCAATTCGACTATAACGGATATCAGTACAAGAACATCGACGTGAACGGTTCGTACTCAGCCGATGACATAGCCGGCAAGCTGACCATCGACGACCCTCACATTGGTCTCGACATAGAGGGACAGATCAAACAGGCTGGAAAAATGAGCGATATCTTGATAGAGGCTGCTATTCACAGGCTGACACCGCAGGCTATTCATCTCAGCGACCAGTGGGGCGAAGGCAGTTTCTCTGGAACCATCAGCGCTAACTACAAAGCCAGCAGCATCAGAGATGCCGTAGGCAGTGTCGACATCAAGGACTTCACGCTGTTGTCGCCACAGGAACATTATCAAATGCAACAGTTGCATGTAGAATCGGGCTATCAGGACGAGGTACACTATGTAACCTTGGACAGCGACTTCGGACATGCAGAGATTACGGGCGACTTCGACTACGAGACGCTGTCGCAGAGTTTCACCAATTTCATTGCCGACAAGTTGCCCACCCTGCCAGGACTCCGCAAGAGCAGCCAGAAGCCACAAAACGATTTCACATTCAATGTCAACATCCATCGTAGCGACTGGATAGAACACCTGCTGAAACTGCCCGTCAAGCTACATCAGCCTATGACGCTGCAGGGCGAGGTAAACGACCATCAGCAACAGATTTCCATAGAGGGTGAACTACCCCACTTCTCATATAAAGACGACGAATACCGACAGGGACACGTCAGCATCATGACACCCATCAACACGCTGCTTTACGACCTCAGCATCACGAAGATCGTACCAAATGGTGACAATCTGGACGTTCACGTCAACGGTTCAGCTTATAATAACCGTCTTACCACTGCACTGCTGTGGGATAATCACGCCAAGGAACTCATGAGTGGCAAGGTGACTGTCATGAGTGTCTTTGACACAGCACTCGATGGCAAGCAGACAGCACATATCAACATTGCGCCGTCTACTGTAACCATCAAGAATTCGGAATGGAAACTGGAGCCCTGTAAGATTACGTATGCCGCGAAGCATATAGACATCAACGATTTTGCCTTGCGACATGAGCAGCAATACCTCTTACTGAACGGTACAGCCTCGGAAAGCGAGCTCGACTCCGTCAGTGTCAACATGCGAGAAATTGATGTCGACTACGTGCTTAGCCTCGTCGATTTCGATGCCGTTTCCTTCAGTGGTCTCGCTACTGGTACGGCATCGCTCAGCGGCATCTTCAATTCACTGCAGGCCAATGCCCGTCTGAAGGTTGATCAGTTTAAATTTGAGAACGGGCGTATGGGTGTGCTCGATGCCAAGGTCGACTGGAACCCAAGACTGCAACAAATTGATATTCACGCGATTGCCGACGACGGACCTGACGCCATGACCTACATCGACGGTTATGTCACGCCAGCACGCGACAGCATCAATCTGGCTATTCGTGCTGAAGGTACACACCTCGACTTCGCCCAGTCGTTTACCGACAGTTTTACAGGTTGGGTTCACGGGCACGGCTCTGGTGCCGTCAGACTCATCGGACCTCTGGATGCCATCAACTTGACAGGACAGTTGGTGCTCAATGGCAAGGCTTATGTGAAAACGCTGGGATGCGAATATGAACTGCGCAACGACACGCTTCGAATCGTACCGAACGAGATTGAGTTTGCACAATGTCCCATCTACGACAAATATGGCAATCTGGGCATTATGTCGGGAGGTATACACCATATCAATCTGACCAATCTGACCTTTGATATTTATGTCGATGCCCAGAATTTATTGGCTTACGACTTCAAGGACTTTGGCGAAGATACGTTCTATGGCACCGTCTTTGCACAAGGACGTGCTGCTATCATGGGGCGAGCCAACGAGACTTTAATCATGGCGGACGTGACTCCTCAACCGGGCACTGTCTTCGTCTATAACGCAGCTTCGCCCGACGCTATCACCAACCAGGAATTTATAGAATGGGGTAAGGACAAGGTGAAGGCACCCAGCGACACACTCAAGCAGATATCTCAGCCCAAGCCTGTTACAGACGATCGCGACTTCCGTTCCGACTTCAATATACAGATCCGTATCAACGCAACGCCCGATGCCACCGTGCGTCTGCTGATGGATGCGCATACCAACGATTACATCACGCTGAAAGGAACTGGCGACCTGCATTGCACCTATTATAATAAAGGTGGCTTCTCGATGTTTGGAACCTATCGCATTACGGAGGGTACTTACGGCATCACTATTCAGAACATCATCAAGAAGAATTTTGTATTCAACGAGGGCGGAACGATTGTATTCGGTGGCGACCCTTACGACGCTTCGCTTAACATGCAGGCAGTTCATACTGTGAATGGTGTGTCGCTGTCCGACCTTAACGTAGGCCGTTCGTTCTCTAATTCCGTACGCGTCAACTGTCTAATGAATATCACAGGGCAGCCTCGACAGCCTTTGGTCGACTTCGATATCGACATGCCAAACGTCAACTCTGACGAAAAACAGATGGTGCGTTCTATCATCAATAGCGAAGAGGAAATGAACCAGCAGGTTATCTATCTGTTGGCAGTAGGACGATTCTATCCGCAGCAGGCCAACAACGCAGGAAATGAAGATACAGGACAGAGCAAAACGTCGCTGGCCATGCAGAGTCTCCTGTCAGGGACCATCAGCGGACAGCTGAACAGCATGCTCAACAATGTCATCAAGAGCAACAACTGGAACTTTGGCGCTAATATCTCGACGGGCGACGAGGGATGGAACAATGCTGAATACGAAGGACTGGTCAGCGGACGCATGCTCAATAACCGCCTGTTGATTAACGGTCAGTTCGGCTATCGCGATAATGCCACGACTGCAACCCCGTCGTTTATCGGCGATTTCGACATCCGATACCTGCTTTTCCCCAATGGCAACCTGGCCCTTAAAGTATATAACCAGACCAACGACCGTTACTTCACCCGTTCGTCGCTGAACACACAAGGTATTGGCATCATCATGAAGAAGGATTTCAGTGGCCTCAACGATCTCTTTGGCATTCGAAAAGAGAAGAAAACCAAGCAAAAGAAGGATAAAAAAGTTAAAAATCCATAAATCCTTCTTCGGACACTCTTCTTCCTTCTTCCATCTTACATCTTTTTTGTACCTTTGCAGCCGCTTTATCCCCCGAAGGGGGAAATAGGGGCCGGAACAGGCGCTGACTCCTATCTATTATTAACCCTTTAAAGATGGTCTGGTAAACGTCTGTTCAGACCCCGCCCCGACAAACAAACGAGGGGCACAGTATTTATTTATTATGTCAAAATTAACAAAGAACGTCCAGCCATTACAGGACTTCAACTGGGACGAGTTTGAGAATGGCACAGTTGCCAACGTCAGCAAGGAAGAGCTCGACAAGGCTTATGATGAGACGCTGAACAAAGTAAGCGAGCATCAGGTTGTTGACGGCACTGTCATCAGCGTGGACAAGAAAGAAGTAGTTGTGAACATCGGCTACAAGAGCGACGGTATCATCCCCGCTTCTGAGTTCCGCTACAACCCTGACCTGAAGGCAGGCGACACCGTTGAGGTGTATGTTGAGAATGCCGAGGACAAGAAAGGTCAGCTCGTACTCAGTCACAAGAAGGCTCGCCTCTCTAAGAGCTGGGATCGCGTCAACGAGGCTCTCGATGCTCAGGAGGTTATCCAGGGCTACATCAAGTGCCGCACAAAGGGTGGTATGATCGTCGACGTATTCGGCATCGAGGCCTTCCTGCCCGGTTCTCAGATCGACGTTCATCCCATACGCGACTACGACCAGTTCGTAGGTAAGACGATGGAGTTCAAGATCGTGAAGATCAACCAGGAGTTCCGCAACGTAGTAGTTTCTCACAAGGCTCTCATCGAGGCCGAGTTGGAGGCTCAGAAGAAGGAGATCATTGGCAAGCTCGAGAAGGGTCAAATCCTCGAGGGTGTTGTCAAGAACATCACTTCTTACGGTGTATTCGTAGACCTTGGCGGTGTAGACGGACTCATTCACATTACAGATCTCTCTTGGGGTCGCGTAGACGATCCTCACAAGGTTGTCGAGCTCGACCAGAAGATCAATGTCGTTATCCTTGACTTCGACGATGAGAAGCGTCGTATCGCTCTCGGTCTGAAGCAGCTCACTCCTCATCCTTGGGATGCTCTGGATGCTGACCTGAAGGTTGGCGACCACGTGAAGGGTAAGGTAGTCGTTATCGCTGACTACGGTGCATTCGTTGAGGTACAGCCTGGTGTTGAGGGTCTTATCCACGTATCAGAAATGTCTTGGAGCCAGCACCTCCGTTCAGCTCAGGAGTTCCTGAAGGTTGGCGAGGATGTAGAGGCTGTTATCCTGACCTTGGATCGCGACGAGCGCAAGATGTCACTGGGTATCAAGCAGCTCCGCGAGGATCCATGGGAGGCTATCGAGGTTAAGTATCCCGTTGGCAGCAAGCACGTTGCTAAGGTTCGCAACTTCACCAACTTCGGTGTATTTGTAGAGCTTGAAGAGGGTGTCGATGGTCTGATTCACATCAGCGACCTCAGCTGGACCAAGAAGGTTAAGCATCCTTCAGAGTTCACTCAGGTAGGTGCCGAGATCGACGTTATCGTACTCGACATTGATAAGGAGAACCGTCGTCTGAGCCTCGGTCACAAGCAGCTCGAGGAGAATCCTTGGGATGTATTCGAGGAGAAGTTCACCGTTGGTTCTATCCACGAGGGTAAGATTACAGAGCTCATGGAGAAGGGTGCCGTTGTTGCTCTCGACGAGAACGTAGAAGGCTTCGCTACTCCTAAGCACCTCCAGAAGGAGGACGGTTCACAGGCTAAGGCTGGTGAGGTTCTGCCCTTCAAGGTTATCGAGTTCAACAAGGAGAGCAAGCGCATCATCCTGTCTCACAGCCGCACCTTCGAGGATCCCGCTCGTGAGGAGAAGAAGGCCGCTGCCAAGAAGACTCGTGCCGCTAAGAAGGACGACGCTCCAAAGATTGAGAACGTAGCTGCCAGCACCACGCTGGGCGACATCGACGTACTCGCTGAACTGAAGGCTAAGATGGAGAAGGGCGAGTAAATCCCCCATTCCATTACGTCACAATAATAATGAGGCTGCCCAATCGGGCAGCCTCATTTTTTTTCAATCACGCTTCATCTTTTGCATGTATATACACATATAAATTGGACGTATTAAACGGGGAGTTTGAAGTAAGCAAACTAGGAGTTTAGTTACGGTAAACTACCAGTTTAGTGCCGGTAAACTCGGAAGGGGAGGTATAAGACAAGAAAAAAGGAGAAAGAAATAGAATAAATACCTAAAAAAGCATCATAAAAATATAAAAATACTGCTTTTGTTGTAATAAAAGCCAATAAAATAATTACTTTTGCATGTGATAATTCGTGCAAAAATGGTACATTAGTTCAAATTGCACACTACATATTAGGTCTAAAACGATAAATAATAAATAAAAATGTAAAGTTTTATGTTTACACCATCTTATCACATTTCATCAGGAACTCTTAATCTGATTTCTGAAATTTCAGAACATATCGGAATACTTGAAACTCTAAAAAAAACAACCACAAAGAATCAGGAAGAGACATTTGACCCTTTCCAAGAGAACGACCTTCTTCGTGCTCACGAGAAATTAGTCGACGGATTGAGCAATGGAGTGGGACGTTACAATCAAGACGATCAGCGTGTTCGTTTACACATGTCGATGCTCTTCGATTGGTTAACTCATACCGAGGATCATCCGCTCATCTATAGTTGTATTTTTCATTACGAATTAGCATCAATTCATCCGTTTTCAGAAGGTAACGAACGCCTGGGACTGTATTGGCAGACCCTTCTATTGACTCGTTGGCGCCCGATTTTAGCAGGTCTTCCCTTTGAAACGATGGTTGTAGAGCGCCAACAGGAATATCGACGCACTTTAGCCTATCTCAGTGAAACCGCAAAAACAACCCATTTCATCGAGTTTATTTTACGCTGTTTATTGGATACCGTGCAACAGGAAGTAAAGAATAAAGTAGAGAATAAAGTAAAGAATAAAAATAGAGAAAAAGTAAAGGATAACGTGCCAGAAAACACCATAAATGAAGACGTAGAGACACAGCTTTCCAAGTCTGAGCAACGTGTTGTCAAGCTTCTCGCCAGTGATTCGCACATTACCATTGGCACACTCTCCCTTCGCCTACAGCTGTCAGAGGCTGGTATTAACAAGATTTTAGCGGGGTTACGCAAGAAAGGAATCATCGAACGCGTGGGGGCCAACAAGAATGGCTCGTGGAAAGTCAATATTTAATGTGTCACTTAAAATAACAGATAACAAAACACTCATTATCAATACATTACAAACTACCACAAACAAGAGACCGCTACTTACTGCGGTCTCTTGTTTTGCTCCCAACACACCTCTTTCCGGCCATTTTATACCAATCATTTCTCCTCACACAACAAACATTCCATTTATTTTACATTATACAGCAATCATTTAATCGTTTTATAATGTCCATTTTTAATGAGGACGTTTCATCTTGACAGTTATCCACATTTAATCGCAGACACTCCCCTACCCTTCACTCTATTCAATACGATCACAGAAAACAACACCAGTCGTCTAGCAAGCAATAAGCCTACGAAGCATGACCAACGCACTTATATTTAATCCGGAGTCCACGAACATCACTTCTTATCATTCATAAAAATTCACGACATTCATTAACCAACCAATCTTAAAACAATTGTTAAGCATTGTAAAGTATTTTCTTCTGTGTAGATTTTACACCTTACCGATTTGCTTGCCAAAAATAACTCATCGTATGAAATAAAAGTCAGAAATGGCAACACAAAAAAGAGGCAGTTTGCTGTACGCAAACTGCCCTCTTATCGATTATAATCGAAACTAACGATTAAAAGTCCTTAGTCATATCAGCCACTTCAGCATTGATATGGTCAATAAACTGCTGGATAGTCATCACAGTCTGCTCGCCACCGCCCTGAGGACGTACGGCTACGGTGCCATCGGCAGCTTCCTTCTCGCCCACGATTACCATGTAAGGAATGCGCTTCAGCTCGTTGTCGCGAATCTTACGACCAAGCTTCTCGTTACGCATATCGACAGTAGCACGAACGCCACCCATATCGAACTTCTTGGCTACCTGCTGAGCATAGTCGTTATACTTCTCCGACAGAGGCAGAATAGCAACCTGATCAGGTGTGAGCCAGAGTGGGAAGTGACCTGAAGTGTGCTCAATAAGTACAGCGCAGAAACGCTCCATAGAGCCGAATGGTGCACGGTGAATCATTACAGGAGTCTTCTTCTGGTTGTCCTCATCGGTATACTCAAGGTTGAAACGCTTAGGCAGGTTGTAGTCTACCTGGATAGTACCCAGCTGCCAACGACGACCAATGGCATCCTTAATCATAAAGTCGAGCTTAGGACCATAGAATGCGGCCTCGCCGTATTCAACCTTAGCGGGCAGACCCTTCTCCTGACAAGCCTCTACGATAGCCTTCTCAGCCAGAGCCCAATCCTCATCAGTACCAACATACTTATCGTGGTCGTTAGGATCGCGCAGAGAAATCTGAGCCTCGAAGTTGAATCCGAAGGCGGTCAGCACGATGCCGATGATATCCATAACGTTCAGGAATTCCTGCTTAACCTGGTCGGGACGACAGAACAGGTGGGCATCGTCCTGTGTGAACGAACGAACACGGGTCAATCCGTGAAGCTCACCACTCTGCTCATAACGGTAAACGGTACCGAACTCAGCGATACGCAGAGGCAGATCGCGGTATGAACGTGGCTTCCAAGCGAAGATTTCGCAGTGGTGAGGACAGTTCATGGGTTTCAGCATGTACTCCTCGTCCTCCTCAGGTGTATGGATTGGCTGGAATGAGTCCTTGCCGTAGTGAGCATAGTGACCAGAGGTAACGTAGAGGTTCTTAGAACCAATATGCGGAGTAATCACTTCCTGATAACCGAAACGCTTCTGAACCTTGCGCAGATGATCCTGCAGGCGCAGACGGAGCTCAGTGCCCTTTGGCAACCAGATGGGGAGACCCTTACCTACCTTATCAGAGAACATAAAGAGTTCCATCTCCTTACCAATCTTACGGTGGTCGCGCTTCTTAGCCTCTTCGAGCATCTCGAGATACTCATCAAGCATCTTCTTCTTTGGGAACGAGATACCATACAGACGCTGCATCTGCTCACGGTTGGCATCGCCACGCCAGAAGGCACCTGCTACAGAAGTCAGCTTAACGGCCTTAATCTCGCCTGTGTCCACAAGGTGTGGACCACGGCACAGGTCGGTAAAGTTGCCCTGGGTATAAGTGGTGATAGAACCGTCTTCCAGATCCTGCTCGATGTGCTCGCACTTATAGGTCTGGCCCCACTCAGCAAACTGCTTGAGTGCCTCGGCCTTAGGAACCTCACGACGAACTACTGGCTCTTTCTTACCAGCCAGCTCCTTCATCTTAGCCTCGATCTTTGGGAAATCGCTCTCCTTGATGCTCTCGCCATCCTTGAGCAGAACATCGTAGAAGAAACCATTCTCGACAGCAGGTCCGAAACCGAACTGTATGCCAGGATACAACTCCTGCAATGCCTCGGCCAAAAGGTGGGCTGAGGTGTGCCAGAAGGTATGCTTACCCTGCTCGTCGTCGAACTTGTAGAGCTCGATGGTTGCATCCTCGTTGATAGGACGATTCAGCTCTACTGTCTCGCCGTTTACTCCGCAGCTTACAACGCTACGTGCGAGAGCCGGTGAGATGCTCTCTGCAATCTGAAAACCAGTAACGCCCTGCTCATACGAGCGAACAGATCCGTCTGGGAATGTAATGTTAATCATATCTACAATATATGTTTGAAATTAAAACGTCTGCAAAGGTACAAATTAGTGAGTAAAAAGCCAAATATTATGTCGACTTTTTCATCTTATCACAATCTTACGAGCTTGCTGCCCCTGACGCACCACATAAATGCCAGGACTAAGAGCTTGAAGGTTCTGACCACAGGGTTGACCAGAGAGTGTAAACACCTGATAAGGTTTAGCGAAATCAACCATTGCCTCTGTGATACCACTAGGTTTGTAGGTATAGCCCAGTTTCTTATCCATCCAGGCGATGCGCTCCTTCATATACTTACGCACTACTTCCACTTCTTTCTCGAAGCTTCCTAATGCCTGCGGATTCTGATGTACTTTCTCGTTAAGGATAGGCCAGCGCAGAAAATTAAGAGTTTGTGACTGCTGGAGTTCCTTTTCCTTCGCATCAATGAAAGCAACCAAGTTCTCTTCTGTCAGTCCAGCCTGTCGAACTTCATCCCAAATCTCCAGCAACTGTTTCTTGGCAGCAGCATCGTTGACGACGATATTATCGACAAAGCTCTTCATATTGCCTGCGCAACTACCTCCGCTACGATAAATATAGTCAGTCTTATTGTTAACGGGATAGATACGCTGGTCGTTATTGAAAGCCAGATCAAAATCCCAGACAGGACCCGTATACAACTTACTATCGTTGCGTTCCTTATACATATAAACACTCCAATAGGTATCCGTATTGCCCGACAGCTCGCCAACAAGGAAATGACGCAGGAAGCTGTTCAGGTCGAGATAAGTGCTCCACTGCTTCTCCATCTGATTGAAAAAATTCTTGATATACTGCGACTGCTGGGCGGTAATCTCATCATCGTCTGGCGATTTGATGGTGACAGGATTGCCTTTGGCGGAATTAAACCATGAAATCTCTTGATTAGCATAGGCATCAATTTCAATGAGATAGCCTCCAGTCAAGGCTTCACCAGTGTTGTCCTCTAGCGTCATCTCAGTAATATTGACACGTTTTTTGTTGATTTCTATCTGGTCACAAAGCTGATAGCAGCCCTTGTATTCGCCATTCATCAAGACATCGACCGCAGTACCATACGGCGTGTAGCTCATACCCATACGATGACTCAGTTCAAAAGCCAGCAGATTACGCATCAGAGTCTTGTCGCCATAATTATTGATGAGTGTCCACTTCTTAGCCTTAGCAGGAGCATCCAAGACGTTCTGTTTCTTATCAAACTTGATACGCCAAGGTTTCTTGGGGAAACCTCTCGATGCATTACCTCTCTCGCGAGTACCACCTGGCTCTGAAAGTATCTTGGTACCATTCTCTGAAATGATAGTCAACTGAGAAGATATCTCATGTTCCTTATCGTAAGGAATCTCGCCATTCAGCGTATGAATAGAAACAGTGGGCAAATTAGTGACCTGATACAAATGAGAATCATCACCCTCGCCAGCATGTCCATAGAATTCCAGCTCAGCAATGTTACAACGGGCATCAGAAGGACCTACATAGCGAACGTAACGGAAACCACGCGAGCAATTGACATCAGCATAGGACATCGTGCCAATGGTACCCTTTTCATCGATGACATAGAGGGGTAATGCATCCATGAAGTCCTCACGGTTTGCACCTTCAAAGACACCCAACAACACGCGTTTCTCCCCCAGTCCGTCGTTACGGGGTGACCATCCAACTTTGGTAATGACATGAGGTGAGCCCAAGTCCAGTCCAGCCCACGTGTAACTGCGCTCATAAGATGCGAAGAAAGTCGACAAATCGCCATCAAAAGCACATTCACGCGTATTGACTGTCGTCGAAGGAGCTGAGCTGTTTGTGTAATCAACGGACTCTGCAGTACCGATGACAGTACCTGTCAACTTATCGTCAGCAAAAACGAATGAAAACTGAGATACGAAAAATAATAGAACGAGTAATTTTTTAGTCATGGTTGTTATGAATATATGAATACTATTTTTGTTGTCTTTTAATAATGCTATATGCCTGATAGAGACCTAATTCGCCTGCTTTCGACAGGTCTTTGATAGCTTCAGCCTGCTGTTTCAGAGCCAGTTTTGCCAGCCCTCGGTTATAATAGGCTTCAGCCAGATACGGATCAATCTGAATGGCCAGCGTATAATCCTCGACAGCGTGCTGGAATTCTATGCATCTAACATAAGCATTGCCTCGGTTGTAGTGCAGATAGGCATTGCCTGGAGCCTGTTGGATGGCAAGCGTCAGGTTTTCCAACAGCTGAGCAGTCATCAGTGGCACGTCAGTACTATCCTGCTGTGCTTGAACAATAGCCTTCAGCCATAAGGACACGGCTGTTGTCGAGTCTTGCTGCAAATAAAATGATACGTCCTTGATAGTTGACTCTCCACAAACGATATATAGCTGGCGGTTCGCCGGTAATGTACGATTCAACGAATCCACCTGACGATCGAAGGCCACATACGTACGGACAGCACTGCGTTTAGGCTTGGTGGAGAGCACATACATTGGCATGTAGTCAAGATCGACACGACGGTTTTGTACACGTCCGCGCCAAGCACTCTGATACTCCTGCTGTGACTCCTGTTCGTCAGCAACAGCCAACTGGTTATACTTCTCGATATCCTCATCACTGCGCTTACGCATCTGCTTCTTCGAGAGCCGAGGCTGCTTGCCAAAACGCTTGTCAATCTGGGCTTTTAAGATACGGAATTCATCCTGCTCAGCTTGTTTTGTCATACCCAACTTACGATAGCACTGGGCACGCTGATGCAGACCTGTCCAGAAGTTAGGATACTGGTCGATGACCTTCGAATAATCACGAATGGCAGCACGAGGATCACCCGTCTGTTCCAACAGCAGGGCCCGATTATAAAGAGCCATCAAGTTGTCGGGCTCTAACTTCAATACGAAATCAAAGTCCAGAATAGCGCGGTTGTCGTCACCCACTTGAGCACGCAACAGACCACGGTTATAGTGGCCCAAGAAGTTGTTGGGCTCGAAGTCGAGGGCTGCATCATAGTCGGCCATTGCACCACGCAAATTATTCTGATTGAAACGAGCCAGAGCACGATTGATATAAAGTCCTCCATGCTTGGGCAAAAGATGGATAGCTTTGTCAAGATACTGTTCACTCTCCTTCCATTCACTACGTGCCAAACTGATGATAGCACGCTGTGCCCACGTATTACCATCATAGGCATCGAGTTCCAGGCTCTTGTCAAGAGCGGTAATGGCACTGGTTGTATCCTTCATCTGTATGTAAGCATCGGCCTTCATTGCTGGAATACGAGCATTCTTACTCCACCGATTGGCCATCGAGTCGAGTTCTGTCAGCGCTCCTTCATAGTCCTTTTTCTGGATACGACACAGAGCACGGTTATGCCACAGATTCAGTCCTTCCGGATCATAGCGCAAGGCTGCGTTATAGTCGGCAATAGCCTCGTCGTATTTTTTTTGCTGAATGCGACAGAGCCCCCTTAATTCGTAGATACCTACAACATAGGGATTACGCTGAATAGCCTCTGTACAGTCATTCTCTGCACCTGCATAATCGTCGAGATAGTATTTAGCGACACCTCGAAAGAACCAAGGTTCGTAAAGATAGGGTTTGGCTGAAATGGCCTGATTAAAATACTGAATACTGAGTACATAATCCTCATAATAGAGCGCTGAGCGTCCTATCATCACTAGCTTATCAGTATTGAATTGAGCCTGAGCAACCAGTGGTAGAAATATAAGAAGGTAAAAAATGCGCCGCATTTTTACCTTCTAACAGGTTTGGTTTTATAACCACAACGATAGCGACCCTGAGTGAGCGCTTTCAACTTGCTCTTGATAAGTTGCTTGCGTAACGGAGAAATACGATCCACAAACATCTTACCATCCAGATGGTCGAACTCATGCTGCATGACACGAGCCAAGTAGCCCTCTATCCATTCGTCGTGATGCTGAAACTCCTCATCGTCCCATTCCACATGAATACGCTTGGGACGCACCACTTTTTCATGAATAGCCGGCAAAGAGAGACAACCCTCTTCCGAACTGTCCGTCTGTGATTCGTCATACTCCACAATATGCGGATTGATAAAGACCTTACGGAACCCTTTGTATTCGGGCAAATCTTCACTAATCACATCAAGGTCGATGACTGACAAGCGGATAGGTTTACCAATCTGAGGGGCTGCCAATCCGATACCCTCACTTTCTGCCAGTGTTTCCCACATGTCAGCAATCAGTTCCTTCAACTGAGGATAATCGGGAGTAATATCATCAGTCACCTTTCTTAAAACGGGCTGACCATATATATAAATAGGTAAAACCATATTTAAATTATTAATTGATATTTATTTTTTGCTGCGGAGGTAATCCTCCAGAATAATTGTTGCACTGATTTCATCCACCAGAGCTTTATCCTGACGAGCTTTCTTTTTCAGGCCAGCATCAAGCATGGCCTGATGCGCCAAGACGGAAGTAAAGCGCTCGTCATAGTACTCGATAGGAATCTGAGGCATCGCCTTGCGCCAACGGTTTACAAACTGCTGAACACGAGCCAGATTCTCGCTGGGCTGCCCATTAGGCTGACGTGGTTCACCTATAACGATACGTTCAACCTGTTCACGGGCAATATAAGACTGGAGATAGTCAAAAAGTTCATGGGTAGAAACAGTGGCTAATCCGCCAGCTATCAACTGAAGCGGATCAGACACTGCCAAACCTGTACGTTTCTTACCGTAATCGATGGAAAGGATACGCCCCACAGCTTATTTAGCGTAAAGCAGCCAAGCGCCAGGGAATTTGCTCTGCAGCCCATCACGGCTTGCTGCTGCATCAACCTTTGAATCGAACGTAGTAGCGACAACACGATACATAGCAGGCGAAACATTGTTATTCACAACAACCTGAGCATCGTAGCCCTGAGACTTCAAAGTCTGCTGCAAACCTTCTGCGTTGGCACGGAGAGAGAAAGAGCCAACGACCACACTGAAATTCTTCAGGCCAGCACCATTGACCACAGAAACAGTCTCTTGGCGTACCTGAATATTATCTGCATTATCAACAACCTGCGTATTATTAGCAGCCTTCTCCTGCAGGGGAACAACGACATTTGCCTCTTCCTGCTGAGCGGTCTGTTGCTGTTGCTGCTGCATCTCCTCCTGCTGCTTAGCCTTCAGATAAGCCTGCTTGTATGCACTTTCACTTGATTTACAACTTGTAAATGCCATTACTGCGCAAATACCTGCGCACAAAACGGTGTACTTCTTCATAATTTTCACTTTTGTATTGATCAATTAAAACTATTGTTCGTTATTAAAAACAGCGCAAAATTACAAAATACGTGCAAAAGGAAAGAAAAAAACTGCGTAAAGTTTGTTAATTTCGAAAACTTTCCGTATATTTGCCACTGAAAACAAGTATTACTTAACAAAAACAGAGAATATTATGAAAAGTTTAGGTTATTTAGGCGCATTCTTCGGCGGCGCAATTGCCGGAGCTGTGATTGGTTTGTTGCTGGCACCTGAAAAGGGTACTGATACACGTGAGAAAATTACTGATGCTGTGGACGATTTCATGAAGAAACACAACATCAAACTGAGTCGTAAACAAGTGAGCGATCTCGTCGACGATATCGCCGATGCAGCTCCAGAAGTAGAAGCATAATGTTAAGCAGCGACAAAAATGTAGAGTCCATCGCGCAGTTGGTGGAGTCTGTCAAGAGTTACGTCGGGCTTCAGGGCGAGTTCCTGAAGCTTGACGTCATTGACAAGGTAGTGCGCCTTGCCACTGCCCTCACCCTCACCATTGTATTCATCATCTTAGGCGTGGCAGTACTCTTCTACCTCTCCTTTGCCTTCGTCTATTGGCTTGAGCCATACACAGGCACAGGGTTGGCTTTCTTCATTATGTCGCTACTCTTCCTTCTACTCCTTATTCTAGTATTTGTCAAACGTAAGACGTGGATCGAGCGTCCTCTAGTCCGATTTCTCGCTGATGTCCTCTTAAACTAACTGCCTTATGCCAAACACCACCTATCATACCCTCGAAGAGATACAACAGCGTAAGGACGAGTTGCAGTCTGGCATCCAGCAGCAAGGCGACCAGATTGGTACCCTTTGGCGCGGCCTCTTTGCCCCCCAGAAAGCCAATAGTAAAGGTGAGCTTATGGCCCACCTCGTTGCCAACAGCATCACTGCCATCGATGGTTTTCTGTTGGTCCGCAAGCTCATGAAGAGCTACGGTTATCTCTTCGGAAAGCGGAAGAAACGCTAATACTTTCAATTCTATCTTTCTACGAACTTCTGGCTATCCAGAATGTTTTAAGTACACTCCACAACCTGTCCGTCGAAGGCTAGTTGAATATCAGGAGGGAGTTGTTGATTGACCTCTTCATGAAGTCCTATATCGTGACAGGAATGGATGAGAAAGGTACGCGAAGCTCCTACCCTGCGGGCAAAGGCAATGGCATCATCGACAAGCTGGTGGGAATGGTGAGGTTTGTCGAAACGAAGCGCATTGACAACGAGGATCTCAACATTGTGAAGATAGTCCATCTCAGCCTCGTCGATGGTCTTCATATCAGTAATATAGGCCAGTCCACCAATGCGATAGGCTGTGATAGGCAGTTTGCCATGCATCACTTGGAATGGCATCACCTCAAGATCACCAAAAGTGAGCAACTGGTGAGGCTGTATCTCATGTAACTGAATGGCAGGCACACCTGGATAACGATGTTCTGCAAAGCAGTAGGGCAACATCTCGAGCATGCCCTGACGAGCGATGGGATTGGCATACACATTGATCTCACCAAACTGGCAATAGGGCCGTATATCGTCCATGCCCCCCATATGGTCATAATGGGCATGAGTAATGAGGATAGCATCAATCTTACGAAAGGGCTGCGGCAGTATCTGTTGGCGGAAATCGGGTCCGCAATCTATCAGGATGCGCGTCGTTTCAGTCTCAACAAGAACAGAACATCGGGTGCGCTTATCCTTAGGGTCTGTACTCTGACAAACCTTGCACTGACACCCGATAACAGGTACGCCACATGAGGTTCCTGTGCCTAAAAACGTTAGTTTCATATAACATTAACTTCTGGATAGATGTCAATGCCGAATTTGGCTTTAACATCCTTCTGTATAGTCTTGCATAGCGCTACAATCTCCTCACCCGTAGCGCCACCACGATTTACCAACACAAGAGCCTGTTTATCGTGAACCCCTGCCCTACCAAGCGATTTGCCTTTCCAACCACATTGGTCTATCATCCATCCGGCAGGAATCTTTACGCTATCTGCATCAATATCGTAGTGAGGCATGCTTTCATACTGAGCTGCCAGCTCATTGTATTTTGAGCGTGGCACAATGGGATTCATAAAGAAACTGCCCGCATTGCCCAACACCTTAGGATCGGGCAATTTTGACTCGCGAATACGGATAATAGTATCACGTAACTCCTGGGCTGTGGGATTTACGACGCCACTCTTTTCGAGCTCTGAACGGATATTTCCATAGTCCAGATGAGGTACGAAAGACTCTGAGAACTCATATTCTACACTCAGAATCAGATATTTGTTTTTCCAGTCCTTCTTAAAACGGCTTTGACGATAGCCATATTCACATTCTGTATTTTCTATCATACATACATGTCCTGTAGCTATTTCCACAGCACGAATGCTTCGAATAAGGTCCTTGGCCTCAACGCCATAGGCACCGATATTCTGTACGGCGCTGGCTCCCACATCACCAGGAATCAGCGACAGGTTCTCTGCACCATAAAGTCCCATACGGATACTCTGTGCCACCACATCATCAAACACCTCACCACTACCACACACAAGTCGGTTACCGTTACGACAAATACCCTTACAAGCCGAGTGTACCACAATACCCTCGTAATTCTGAGTCAGCAAGAGATTGCTACCTCCACCTATTATTATATAAGGCTGTTGGCCATTACTTTTTAGCTGTTCACATAGGATTTCTGCTACTTGAAGTGCCTCCTCTTCAGAAGCATACTCCAAGAAACGGCTGCATTGGGCATCGATTCCAAACGTATTATGAGCCAAAAGGCTATAATTGCATAAATCTTTCATCATGTATCAAGTGGTGAGTTTAGTCAGCTTCCATTGTCCATGGGTACGTTGGAAGGTCATCTCAAGTTCAAAACCATTGGCAATGCCACGAACCACGAAAACCTTGGTATTCGACTCTTTGCGAGACTCTCCATATATGATATTATAGATCATATCACCTGGCAACTCAGGTGCAAAAGCCTCCCAAGTATCAGGGGTGATGACACCTTCCATCATAGAGAAATCATCATCAGGATCAGGACCTACAAACTTGACCGTTTCCCCTAAATGCTGTGCCTGAAAGTCAGGACTGGTAGCAAAATGATGGTAGAAATCGAGAAAAGAACTATTGGTAGACTGCTGAATAGGAATGGTCTTCATCTGAGTGAGCATCCACGTTCCACGCAAACGGTTAAAGACATACTGCGTGATACTGCCTGATTCGAAGAAAATCTTTTCGACTACCGCATGATGAACTGACGTATCTTTAACCACCTCCATGTGTTTCTCGCTATCAAACAACAAGGTATAAAATCCTTGACGCATAAAGAAATATTCCATCTGCCACTGGGCTTTGGTCATACGTTCCTGCTTGTTGTCGCGTACAACCAACAATGGGAAAGCCACTCTTTCCATTTGCAGTTTGCGGTTGGCTGCAAAGTTGAACACGAAATCGTCGAACAATTCATCAGCAGCCCTAGGCATCGGAATGTCAGAGATATTAATATTCAAAGAGTCGGCAGATACGCTGTCGGCAACTATTGTCGAATCGTCAGGAACCGTGTCCTGAGCGTCGCCCGACTTACGTCCACCACAAGATGCTGTCATGAGGATCAAGGTGGCAAAAAGTATCAGATAATGTCTCATGAATTGACTTAAATAACTGACTTCTCTCAAAATTTCTTGCAAAGATACGAAATAATTCATAATTCGTAATTCATAATGCATATTTTTTTGTACCTTTGCATCAAAATTTACGTATTACAAAGATTATGATACTTGATAAGATAGACGAACTTCTGAAAGAAGTACAGAATTTAAGCGCTAAAAACGCTGAAGAAGTAGAACAGCTCAGACTGAGATATCTGAGCAAGAAGGGTGAGATTACAGCCCTGATGAATGACTTCCGTGAGGTAGCTGCCGACCAGAAGAAGACGGTTGGCATGAAAATTAACGAACTGAAGACTCTGGCCACTGAGCGCATCAATCAATTACGCGAAGCGTGCGAGACTCAGGATTCAGGTGACGACAGTATCGATCTGACGCGCACACCCTATCCTATCCAATTAGGAACGCGCCATCCGCTGACCATAGTCACCAACGAGATTATCGATATATTCTCTCGCATGGGCTTTGTATTGGCTGATGGTCCCGAGGTAGAAGACGATATGCATGTGTTCACCAAGATGAACTTTGCTGCCGACCATCCTGCTCGCGATATGCAGGATACCTTCTTTGTCAGCCAGCATCCCAACGATGTCACCAAGAACATTCTGCTGCGTTCACATACCTCAAGTGTTCAGGCCCGTGTGATGGAGAACATGCATACAGAGGATGGAAAACTGACTGCCCCCATTCGTGTCATCTGTCCTGGACGTGTTTATCGCAATGAGGCTATTACAGCCCGTGCTCATTGTTTCTTCCATCAAGTTGAAGGATTATATATCGACAAGAATGTCAGCTTTACCGATCTGAAGCAGGTACTGCTCAGCTTTGCTCGCGAAATGTTTGGAGCTGACACTCAGATCCGCCTGCGTCCCAGCTACTTCCCATTCACTGAGCCTTCTGCAGAGATGGATATCAGTTGCTTTATCTGTGGTGGTGAAGGTTGCGGATTCTGTAAGCATACAGGCTGGGTAGAGATTCTGGGATGTGGTATGGTCGATCCCAACGTGCTCGAACAGTGCGGTATTGACTCCAAGGAATACTCAGGCTATGCCTTCGGTATGGGTGTTGAGCGCATTACCAATCTGAAGTATCGTGTCAGCGATCTGCGCATGTTCTCAGAAAACGACGTTCGTTTCTTGAAAGAATTCGAAGCTGCCAACTAGCATGAAACTGATATTAATGACACAGCCCACGTTCTTCGTGGAGGAGGACAAGATTCTCACATCGCTCTTCGATGAGGGGCTGGATAGTCTGCATCTGTACAAACCTGACTCGTCGCCGATGTATTCTGAACGACTGCTTACGCTATTGCCCAATGAATACTATTCTAAAGTGACCGTGCACGACAATTTCTATCTGAAGGAAGAGTTTAAGTTGCACGGCATCCATATCGACGATGAGACAACTCCTGCTCCTAAAGGCTACAAAGGGCATATCAGCAGGACTTGTACTCATTTGGACCAATTAAAAATGGCCAAGAAGAATGCAGACTATGTCTTCTTAAAATACATCTTCGACAGTCAGACGGAAGCCAACCAAAAGGCTACATTTACACTGGATGAGTTGAAGGAGGCTTCACGCAAAGGCCTCATCGACAAACATGTATATGCATTAGGCGGAATGAACCTAGACACTATCAAGACAGCCAAAGAACTGGGATTCGGAGGCATCGTCATCAGTGGTGATCTCTGGAACCGGTTTAATATCCATCAGGAGTTGGATTATCAGGCACTTATCGATCATTTTGTAAAACTGCGGAAGGCCATAGACTAATGTCCCCACGCATTTAACTTTCCGAACGACAAAAACAAATAAATAACAACAATGAATAAGAACTACATGGTATTTGCAGGTACAGCCACTAAGTACCTCGCTGAAAAAATCTGCCAAAGCTTGGGTTGTCCGCTTGGTGAACTTCAGATAACGAAGTTCTCCGACGGTGAGTTTGCCGTATCTTATGAGGAAAGCATCCGTGGACGCGACATATTCCTCGTACAGAGTACTTTCCCAAGCTCTGACAATCTGATGGAGCTTTTGCTGATGATTGATGCTGCCAAGCGAGCATCTGCTCGTACTATTAATGCTGTTATTCCTTACTTCGGATGGGCTCGTCAAGACCGAAAGGACAAGCCACGTGTCAGCATTGGTGCCAAGTTGGTTGCCGATCTGTTGTCAGCTGCCGGTGTCAACCGTGTCATCACCATGGACCTGCACGCAGACCAGATTCAAGGATTCTTCAACGTACCTGTAGACCATCTCTATGCTTCTAATGTTATTTTACCCTATCTGCAGAGTCTGCACTTAGAAGACCTGGTTATTGCATCGCCCGACGTTGGTGGTTCTAAGCGTGCCAATACGTATGCCAAATACTTAGGTTGTCCGTTGGTTCTCTGCAATAAGACCAGAGCCAGAGCCAATGTGGTGGCATCGATGCAGATTATTGGTGATGTAGAAGGAAAGAACGTAGTGATTATCGACGATATGGTGGATACGGCAGGTACTATCACTAAAGCAGCAGACATCATGAAAGAAGCTGGTGCCAAGACTGTAAGAGCCTGTGCTTCACACTGTGTGATGAGCGGTCCTGCCAGTGATCGGGTACAAGCATCAGCACTCGAAGAAATAGTTTTCACAGACTCTATTCCTTATACCCAGCGTTGCGCCAAGGTGAAACAGTTAAGCGTGGCTGATCTTTTTGCAGAAACCATTCGCAGAGTGATCAACAACGAGAGCATCTCGAGTCAATACATCGTATAATTCATTTTTTATTTAGAGATGAATATCAAACTACTCTTCTCATTGGGAGCAGTATGTCTTTCCCTTGCATCATGCCAATCGAAGTCATTTAAAATCAACGGTTCTGTAGAAGGGCTAGAGGATGGCGACACGCTCTTTCTAACCAGCGACTTACAAATGGGAATTCCCAGCGACACATTAGTGGTAAAGGATGGTAGGTTTACATTTAAAGGCGAGACGGACTCCACATATCTATGTATGATCTACGGTGCTTCTCGCAATGAGATTAACACCCCATTCTTCTTAGAACCAGGCGCCATCACCATCCATCTTACTGAAAGACCTGGTGGCAGTCGTATTGGAGGAACAAAGTGTAATGACGCATGGCAAGAGTTGAATGACTCGGTGATGACCATCGGTAAGGAAATCAACCTTATCGCAGAGCACATATATGGCAGAATCATCAATCAAGAAGAGCAGCAGAAAGGCATGGAACAGATTATCAGACTGAATCAGCACTTTGCAGATATTGTAGTGAACGCTGCAGAAAAAAATATCAAAAACGAGTTCGGCTATTTACTCTTGACATATTATCCTGAGCAGCTTATTAATAACAGCACTCGAATGAAACTGATAGAGAAATTGCCAGAAGAGATGCGGCAGCGCCAAGCCATCAAGCAGATAGAGCAGGAACTAAGATACGCGGCAAAGACTGCTGTTGGAGCAACAATTCCTGATTTCAGCCAAACGACGCCTGATGGTACAGGACTCAACATTATGAGTGAGGTGAAGCAGCATAAGATAACGATCATCGATTTCTGGGCATCATGGTGTGGTCCCTGCCGCCAACAGATGCCCTTCATGATTGAGATATATCATTCTCTAAAAGATAAAGGATTAGGCATTGTTGGTGTTTCGCTAGACAAGAATAGAGACGCATGGATCTCTGCAACCAAACAATTTAATATTACTTGGCCTCAGATGAGCGACCTAAAAGGATGGGAGAACGCCGTCGTCCAGGAATTCAACATCACCAGTATTCCTTATACCATCGTAGTTGACCAACAAGGCAAAATACTAGAGCGTGGGCTACGGGGTAAACGGCTGAAGGCATTTATTGAGGAACAACTCAAGATATAAAAACAGGTGGCAATCATCGTGATTGCCACCTGTTATTATACATCATCCCTACTTTATACTCCCATAGGCAACTCCAACCACTTTACGTAGCAGAAGTCCTGACGGTGAGGCAGGTTCTTGTTCTTAGGATACATACGTACAGCGCTCTTATACTGTCCAGCCTGTTTTGGTGAGTGCACCGCCTCAAAGGTATAGTTATTACCCTCTTTCTTCACCATCTTCAGAGGTTCGATAGAGAACACATGCTCCTCGCCATTTTTGTCGATAGAGACATTAACCTTCTCCAATGCAACAGCATCTTCGAGACCCTGTTCATTGATGACATAGCGAAGCGTATATTCCTCACTTGTCTGGTGCAGACCAGAAACAGGTGCTGTAGACTCTGCGCTTACTACACTGATAGCATCCCAACGCTCAGCAACAATTTCCTTCCACAAAGCAATATCCTTAGCCAGACTATTGTTATCTTTTGAAAGTTCCTTAAAGCGCTTAGCCTCCTTATTATAGAACTTCTCATAGTAATCGTCGAGCTGACGCTTCATGGTGTAATGAGGAGCAATCTGGGCTATTGAGTTCTTAACGACCTTGATCCAACCCTTTGAGATACCCTTCTTATCCTTATTGTAATAAAGAGGAATAATCTCGTTTTCAAGCAGACCATAGATAGTAGCTGCATCGAGCTGATCCTGATAGCCTTGGTTCTGATAGGTACGCTTCTCGGTGAGAGCCCATCCGGCACCTTCGCGATAGCCCTCAAGCCACCAACCATCTTTTACTGAGAGGTTTACAACACCATTCATCTCAGCCTTCTCACCTGATGTACCAGAAGCCTCAAGAGGACGTGTAGGTGTATTCATCCAAATGTCAACACCAGATACAAGGCGACGAGCCAGCAGGAAGTCGTAGTCCTCAAGGAAGATAACCTTACCCAAGAATTCTGGACGCTGAGAGATATCATAGATCTTCTTGATGAGTCCCTGACCAGCGCCATCAGCGGGGTGAGCCTTACCTGCAAAGAGGAAGATAACGGGATGCTCAGGATCGTTAACAATCTTGCTGAGACGATCCAAATCAGTAAACAGCAGATGAGCACGCTTATAAGTAGCAAAGCGACGGCAGAATCCGATAACCAGTGCATTGGGATTCATCTTGTCCAGAAGTGAAACAACACGCGAAGGATCACCTTGATTCTTCAACCAAGTCTCACGGAACTGCTCCTTGATATAGTCGAACAACTTCTGTTTAAGAGCCATACGGGTAGCCCATACCTCTTCATCAGGACAGTTATAGATACCATGCCAGATTTCTTCGTTCGACTGATCGCTCATATGCTTCTCATCGAAATATTTTGCATAAACGCGACGCCACTCTGTAGCACACCATGTTGGGAAGTGAACACCGTTGGTTACATAGCCCACGTGGTTCTCCTCTGGGAAGTAGCCATTCCAGATAGGTGCAAACATCTTCTGTGAAACCCATCCATGAAGCATAGACACACCATTAACCTCCTGACAAGTGTTGCATGCGAAGGTCGACATACAGAACTTCTCGCCTTTATCATCAGGATTGATACGACCCATGCCGATAAATTCATCCCATGTGATACCCAACTTCTGAGGATAACCACCCATGTACTTACCAAACAGGCCCTCGTCGAAGTAGTCATGACCAGCGGGAACTGGGGTATGAACAGTATAGAGTGAAGAAGCACGAACCAGCTCCATAGCCTGATTGAAGGTGAGTCCCTCTTCAATATAATCACACAGACGCTGCAGATTGCACAAAGCAGCATGACCTTCGTTACAATGATAGATATCCTTCTTAATGCCCAGCTTCTTGAGCAGCAGCATACCACCGATACCAAGCAGAATTTCCTGCTTCAAGCGGTTCTCCCAGTCGCCACCATAGAGGCTGTGGGTGATAGGCTTATCGAACTCAGAGTTCATCTCATTATCCGTATCGAGCAGGTAAAGCTTTACTCGACCTACATTCACACGCCATACATAAGCGTGAACCTGATAATTGGTGTAAGGAACATCGACGACCATAGGATTGCCATCCTTGTCAAGCTGACGTTCAATAGGCAGGCTTCCAAAATTCTGGCTCTCATAGTTAGCAATCTGCTGACCTTCCATAGAAAGGCTCTGAGTAAAGTAACCGAAACGATACAGGAAACCAACGGCACACATATCGACGTTAGAGTCTGATGCTTCCTTTACATAGTCACCAGCCAGCATTCCCAGACCGCCAGAATAAATCTTCAGGGCTGAGTGGATACCATATTCCATACAAAAATAAGCTACTGAAGGACGCTTTGCATCTGGCTTGACATCCATGTATTTACGGAACATGGCATAAACGTCATTAACTCGCTTCATGAGTGCCTTATCCTTAAGAATCTCTTCTTTACGAGCTAAGCTCAAACGCTCAAGGAGCATCACAGGATTATGCTTTACATCATGGTATATTTCAGGGTCGAGGTCACGGAACAAGTCACGAGCCTCGTAGTTCCACACCCACCACATATTGTGGGCAATTTCATCCAAGCATTTCAGTTCCTCGGGAAGTGTAGCCCTTACAGTCAACATCTTCCAAGCGGGGGCATTTGTGTAATCTGCTTTAATTTTCATATTTTTTTTATTATAATGGGGTTTAAAAGAATTTACTTATTATTACCTGCCTGCATACGCGCTTCAGCTTTCCGCAAAGCTATGTCGTAGGCTTCGTGATAGAACTGTATAAACTCGCTCCATAGCGCTTTCTTGGAAAGTTCGCTAGCATGTTTACGACAGTCTTCAACTTGTTTCTTAGTCATATTAGAGAAGTCGGCAACTGAATCCTTGATAGCATCAGCCACCTCTGAATAATTATAGTCAGTACGATGAATGACCTTAACACCATCCGACAATTCTCCGTATTTACCAAAAACCTTATTGGCCCATAGACCAAAGCCGGCAAGATCGGTGGTGATACAAGGTACCTTGAATGCTACTGCCTCCAATGGTGTATAGCCCCAAGGTTCATAGTAAGAAGGATATACACAGAGGTCGTTACCCAATACGACATCGTAATAGGACATGTTGACAATGCCATCGTTACCATCAAGATAGCAGGGCAGGAAAATGACTTTTACATGGTCCTCCTTACGATTATGCATATCGTAATACTTCATCATACTGAGCACATTGTCATGACTCATATTGTGAAGCCAGTGAGTAACCTGTGGCACTTCAAGCGGTTCTGTATATTTCTTGCCACTCTTCAGTCTCTCCTGAAGATCCTGACGCGGCTCTCCAACCCAACCTGGTACTTCAATGAATGCAACAACTTTTTTCTTCAGTTCGCGGTCACGCAACAAACGGTTCATAGCCTCCACAAAGACATCGATACCCTTATTACGGAATTCGTAACGACCAGAAGTAGAGATAAGCAGGGTGTCATCATCCAACTGTTCACCCAACAACGCATTGGCAATATCCAGCATCTTACGACGGGCAGCCTTACGTTTTTTGGTGAAATTCTGAGCAGTAGGTACAAAACTGTTATCAAAGCCATTGGGCAGAACCACATCAACTGGTTTATCCAACAATTCCACACACTCCTTAGCAGTAATGTCACTTACCGTCGTAAAACAATCGACATAATGTGCAGTCTGCTTCTCTATAGAGTGCTTCGACTGCATATTCAGTTCCCCAGCCATCTGGTCACCATTATAGGCAAACAGATAGTCGTAGAGAGGTTTCTGATTACCTGCAATAGAGCGGCCGATACTGGTAGCATGGGTTGTGAAGATGGTGCCGATCTGTGGCAATTTGTTGTTGATATAGAGGGCTCCTAGTCCACACATCCACTCATTAGCATGATAGACAACCTTTAATTGAGAATTGGGAGCTGAGAGTTGAGAATTATAAAAGCTCTCAACAACCAAAGCTGCTGCATATGAAAACATAGAGGCCTCATCGTAATCGCCATAGGCATGCAGTGAGTCAACGCTATATTTTTCCCACAACCAGCCGTAAATCTCGTCCTTTTTCTCAAAGAACGGATTGAAATCCACTAAGATAGCAATCGGTTCTCCAGGAATGGTCCAACGACCAACCCTAACCTTCAGTCCTGCTTCCTTAGCTTCCCATTGCCATTTGGCAAAGAGTTCTTTATCCTCCTTAAAATAGGGACTTTCGTTCTCTTTCCAGAAATCAGGACCAATGAATATAATCCTATCTTTCATTTCATCTTGCAGAGTCTTGGCACGAGAAGAAAGTACGGTGTATATACCACCTACTTTATTACACACTTCCCAGCTCGATTCGAAGATGTAATCAGGCTTTAAATAGTTCTTATCCATCTTAATACTAGTATTATGGCGGCAAAGTTACTTAAAAAAATTAAAAACATACCACGTTTTCACATATATTTTTAACGTAAACGATTATTTATTGATATAGATTTACTACCTTTGTCGACAAAATAGGTCGAAAGATGAAAAGAAGCATTATTTTAACATTCATGGTGATGCTAGCCATCAGTGGTTTTTCCCAACAAGACAATAAAGTATTTCGCGCGTACCTTATTAATAATATATACAATGTGTATTTGCGAATAAACTTTCACGACCAAGATGTCGAAGTGCCTGGTCAGGAATTATATGGCAAGCTACCCGGCTATTTGGGCAAACAGCACAATGCTTTCTGTTGGGTAATCACCTCCTGCAAGATCAAAAATGAGAAGGAAGCAGAAATCCAACTCATTAATGATTTCGGCAGCGAAGACCTAAAAGCCACTCTCACCCGTAAAAACGACTCAATATATGTATTGAAGCAGGGGCCGGGCAGTACTATCAAGGTTCCCAATAATGGAAAATGGCAGAAGTTGCCTAAAACACTGGAGTTTAAGAAGAAGTAATACGTATGATAACATTCCCTATAGCAAAGATCAATCTCGGACTGAATGTCGTAGAGAAACGCCCCGACGGCTACCATAATCTGGAAACGGTATTCTATCCTGTCCCCATTAAAGATGCATTAGAGATCCACAAAATGGATGATGCCTTCCCTTCTGATGTCGACTGCGACTTAAAAGTAAGCAATCTGCATATTGAAGGTGATGAACAGCGTAACTTGGTGGTTCGAGCTTATCATCTGCTAAAAGAAGACTTCCCTACCCTTCCCCGTCTGCATGCTCATCTTTGGAAAGGTATTCCGACCCAAGCTGGCATGGGAGGTGGCTCCAGCGATTGCGCTTTCATGATCCGATTGCTCAACGACCTTTGTCAATTGGAACTTACCGACCAACAGATGATTCAGTATGCAGCCCGACTGGGCGCAGACTGTGCTTTCTTCATTCTGAACCGTCCGTGTTATGCAGAAGGAATTGGAGAACGCTTGCAACCCATTGACTTACATCTTTCTGGATGGCACATCGGCGTGGTACGTCCCGACATTCCTGTTCCCACCAAGGAAGCATTCTCACGCATTCATCCCCATTATCCGAAAAAGAACTGCAAAGAGGTTGTCATGCAACCTGTTGAAACCTGGCGTCAGGACCTTTTGAACGACTTTGAGGAGAGTGTTTTTGCACTCCACCCTGAGATTGGCGATATCAAAGCCAAACTATACGACATGGGCGCCACCTATGCAGCCATGTCAGGCTCAGGTAGCGCCCTATTCGGACTCTTCAAAGAAAGTCCTGACAAACTCAGTCAAGCCTTCCCTGGAATGTTTACGTTCTGTTGTGAACTCTAATCCTTACCTTCCATCAACGCAGAAGTACGAACACGACTCAGCGTTTCAGGGGTCATCTGGAGATAGCTGGCAATATACACTAGCGGAGCACGCAGTATCAACTGTGGCGAACGCTTTACTAACTTAGAATAGCGTTCTTGAGCCGACTCAAAGCGTAGCATGTCAGCATGAACCTGCGACAGCATGAGCGACTCTTCCAATATCTTACGATATAACATCTGTATATTGACATTTCTTACAGCTTCTTTCTCCAGCTTATCCTTCGGCATGGCCATAATGATGGTCGGCTCGATGGCCTGCATCTGTTGATGGCTTGGCTCTTCCTTGAACAAGCTTTCAATACTCATACAAATGGTATTCTCAACAGCCATATACTCTGTGAGTTCTTTACCGTTCTTAAAATAGAACTGTCTGACCAGGCCTTTCACGACCCAGTAGATGTGTTTACAGACATCACCCTCTTTTAGGATGATCTCTCCTTTTTGAAATTTCATCGGAACCAGTATGCTCTCCAGCACATCCAGTTCGTCATGTGTCATTGTACTGTAACGTCTGGCCAACTCTCGGGCCACATCACGTGTTGTCAGTCCGATATTTGTCATAATACTATGGGATTTTCAGCTTCTTTTTGTTTATAAATAGTCTGTTCTTAGTCCAATTTCAATACAGCCAGGAAAGCTTTCTGAGGTACCTCCACATTGCCTATCTGCTTCATGCGTTTCTTGCCTCGCTTCTGCTTTTCCAAGAGTTTTCGTTTACGACTCACGTCACCGCCATAACATTTGGCAGTCACATCCTTTCTTACCTGCTTGACTGTCTCACGAGCAATAATCTTCGCACCAATAGCAGCCTGGATGGCGATGTCGAACTGTTGACGTGGAATCAGTTCTTTCAATTTCTCGCACATTCTGCGACCAAAGGTCACGGCGTTATCTTGATGAGTCAGCGTTGATAGCGCATCGACAGGTTCGCCATTGAGCAGGATGTCGAGCTTAGCCAACTTAGAGGGGCGGAATCCGTGAATATGATAGTCGAAGGACGCATAGCCTTTCGATATGGACTTCAACTTATCATAGAAATCAATCACGATTTCGCCCAAAGGCAACATAAACCGCAATTCTACACGATTGCCGCTGACATACTGCTGGTCTATCAGTTCACCACGCTTATCCAGACATAGTGTCATGATAGGTCCAATATAATCAGCAGCAGTGATAATACTTGCCTTGATATATGGTTCCTCAATATGGTCTATCAGCGTCTGATCGGGCAGTCCGGAAGGATTATGCACCTCTTTCACCTCTCCCTGCTTTGTATAGCACATATAGGTTACGTTGGGCACCGTTGTAATCACATCCATATCGAATTCACGATCCAGACGTTCCTGAACAATCTCCATATGGAGCAGTCCTAAGAAGCCACAACGGAAACCAAATCCTAATGCTATTGATGTCTCTGGCACAAAAGTCAGCGAAGCATCGTTGAGTTGCAACTTCTCCAAAGAGGCACGTAGGTTCTCATAATCCACAGGGTCAATAGGATAGACACCCGCAAACACCATGGGTTTCACCTCTTGGAAGCCTTCAATAGCCTTGTCGCAAGGACGTGCCACATGCGTAATCGTATCACCGACCTTAACCTCCTTCGAGTTTTTGATACCGCTGATGATATAACCCACATCGCCTGTTCGCAGTTCCTTACGAGGAATCATATCCATCTTCAGCACACCTACCTCGTCTGCATCATATTCCATGCCCGTATTGAAGAATTTCACCTTATCACCCTGACGGATAATGCCATTGGTGATTTTAAAATAGGCAATAATACCTCGGAAGGAATTAAACACAGAGTCGAAGATCAGTGCCTGCAGTGGGGCCTGTTCATCCCCTTTCGGATGAGGAACGCGTTCTACAACTGCATTGAGAATATCCTCTACACCTTCACCTGTTTTACCTGAAGCACGGATGATATCTTCCGGATCGCAACCTATCAGGTCAACGATTTCATCCTCCACCTCATCAGGCATAGCACTAGGCATGTCTATCTTGTTGATAACAGGAATAATTTCCAGGTTATTATCGATAGCCAGATACAGGTTACTAATAGTCTGAGCCTGCACACCCTGAGTAGCATCCACCACCAGCAGAGCGCCCTCGCAGGCAGCAATCGATCGCGACACCTCATAGGAAAAGTCCACATGTCCCGGGGTGTCAATCAAGTTCAATATATATTTTTCGCCTTTGTACATATACTCCATCTGGATGGCATGGCTCTTAATAGTGATACCACGCTCACGCTCCAGTTCCATATCGTCCAGCATCTGTCCTTCCGTCACCTGGATGGTTTTGGTAAATTCCAGCAGACGGTCGGCCAAAGTCGACTTGCCATGGTCTATATGTGCAATAATGCAGAAGTTTCTTATATGGTCCATTTACAATATTATCCTTTTTAAGGTGCAAAGATATACAAAAAAATCGACATGACCAAATTTCAGAAGAAAAAAGCTACGATTCATTTGGTGGAGTCGCAATTTTTTCATAACTTTGCATAAAAATTAGCAACACTATGAAAGCCATTCGAACGTTCGCAGAACTGAGACAGCAGGTAGAAACCTGCCCCAAGCATCCCCGTGTGGTAGCTGTTCGTCCCACCGATGAAGCCACTAAAGAAACATTACGCCAGATTCAGGAGAATCATCTGGCAGAAGTCATTGCCGTAGACGCCCCCACTCCCGAGGAAGCAGCCGCTCAAGCCGTTTCCTTAGTACGCAATGGAGAAGGCGACATCCTGATGAAAGGTCTTATCGGCACCGACCAGTTGTTACGTGCCGTTTTAAATAAAGAAACTGGGCTTCTGCCCCCTGGTCGTATCCTGACGCATATTGCAGCAGCCGAAATCCCAGGTTTTTACAAAATGCTTTACTTCACCGACGCCGCTGTCATCCCCTATCCCACTCATGAACAGCGAATTGAACAAGTGCGCTATGCTGCAGATATCTGCCGGAAGTTGGGCATTAGCGAACCTAGAATTGCACTCATTCATTGTGCTGAACATGGAGGCAAGCAATTTCCCTTTGTCGATGGTTATGCGAACATTATAGAACTGGCAGGAAACGGAGCGTTTGGCACTTGTTTGGTCGACGGACCTATGGATATCAAGTCTGCCTGTTCTCTTGAGGCCCTTCAGGCTAAAGGGCTCACATCCACCCTGATGGGAGAGGCTGACGTCTTAGTAATGCCAGATATTGAGGCAGGTAATGCTTTCTATAAATCCTTGCCCCTGTTTGCTCATGCCAAGACGGCAGGCATCCTCTGTGGCACCTCTTGCCCAGTCGTTGTTCCATCCCGTGGCGATTCCTCTGAGGCCAAATTCAATAGCATTCTCTTTGCTATCGCATCCTTATAACACGTTCCCCGTCATAATGAAAATACTTGTCATAAATCCAGGATCCACTTCTACCAAGATGGCAGTCTACGAAGACGAGACGCCCATTCTCCTACGAAATATCACCCACAAACCTGACGAGCTCTCTAAATTCGATGCTATCACAGAACAACAAGACTTGCGTCGCCAGCTAGTACTGGACGAATTACAACGTTCAGGTATTCCATTGGAGTTTGATGCTGTCATCGGACGAGGTGGATTGGTCAAGCCCATCTCCGGTGGTGTCTATGAAATTAATCAACGAATGTTAGACGACACTTTGCATGGTTGCGTGATGCATAATCATGCTTGCAACTTAGGTTGTCTGATAGCTCATGAGATAGCCAGCCAGATTCCCGGTTGCCGTTCGTTCATTGCCGACCCTGGTGTTGTAGACGAGCTCTCCCCCCTAGCCCGTATCAGTGGTTCACCCCTCATGCCTCGTATCTGTATCTGGCATGCTCTGAACCAACGTGCCATAGCCAGACGATATGCCCGAGGTATCGGAAAAGAATATGAAGACCTCAATTTGATCATATGTCATCTAGGCGGTGGTATCAGTGTGGCAGCCCATGAACACGGGCGAGCCATTGATGCCAATAATGCTTTGGACGGCGAAGGTCCATTCTCCCCCGAACGTGCCGGTAGTCTCCCTGCTGCCGATCTTATCCGCTTGTGTTTCAGTGGCAAATACAACGAGAAGCAGCTATTGAAACGTATAGCCGGCAAGGCAGGTCTCAATGCCCATCTTGGCACCAATGACATGCGAGAGATATTAGAACGTATCAAAGCGGGAGACGCCCATGCCCAACAGATTGTTGAAGCTATGCTTTACCACACCGCCAAGCATATTGCGGCAGAAGCAGCAGTCCTTTGTGGCAAAATAGATGCCATCCTGCTGACGGGCGGGATGGCACATAGTGATTATGTTGTAAGCGAATTACGTCGTCGCATTGGCTTCCTGGCTCCTGTCTACACCTTCCCAGGTGAAGACGAGATGGAAGCCTTGGCGCTCAACGCCCTATCCGTTCTTCGCGGTAAGCGTGAGGCCAAGGTCTACGATTAGATTTTCGCTTTCAGCACTTCTTTCCAGCGGGCATAAGCCTCAGCGTATGCCTCACGGTCAGCCTGTTTTGGCTCAATAACCTGCAGTTTCTCAAGTGAGGCAAAGGCCTCATCAGCATTGGCATAGATACCTGCACCGATACCCGCACCCTTCGCAGCACCTACAGATCCATCAGTATCATAAAGCTCGATAGTCGCACCGCTCACGCCAGCCAGTGTGTCGCGGAACAATGGGCTCAGGAACATATTCGCCTTTCCAGCATGAATCTTCTTGATATCCATACCCATCTGCTGCATGATCTCCATACCATAGCAGAACGAGAAGACGATACCCTCCTGAGCAGCACGTACTAAGTGAGCCTTTGAATGCTTGTTGAAGTTGACACCATTGATCGAGCAACCGATTTCCTTGTTCTCCAGTACACGCTCAGCACCATTGCCGAATGGGATAATGGTAACGCCCTCGCTACCGATAGGAGCCTGAGCAGCCAGATCGTTCATCTCGGCATAACCAATCTCAGGTGTAATATTGCGGTGTGTCCATGCATTCAGAATACCCGTACCATTGATACAGAGCAGTACACCCAGACGTGTCTGGTCAGCGGTATGATTCACATGAGCAAAAGTATTGACACGACTCTTCGGATCATAGTTCACATCACCCAGCACACCATAGACAACACCCGATGTACCAGCTGTAGCAGCAATCTCACCTGGATTCAGCACATTCAGCGACAGGGCATTGTTCGGCTGGTCACCACCACGATAGGTAATTGGCGTACCGGCCTTCAGTCCCAGTTCTGCAGCAGCCTCAGCACAGACTACGCTTTGCTCAGCGAATGTCGGCACGATATCAGCTATCAGCGAAGCATCAAAGCCATAGTACTTCATCAGGAAGTCAGCCACCTGATTGTTTTTGAAATCCCAGAACATACCCTCAGACAGACCACTCACCGTCGTGTTAGCAACACCTGAGAGACGCATAGCAATATAGTCACCAGGCAGCATCACCTTATAAATCTTGCTATACAACTCCGGCTCATTCTCCTTGACCCAAGCCAACTTGGCCGCCGTAAAGTTACCGGGAGAATTCAGCAGATGACTCAGACACTGCTCGCCGCCCAGTTCCTTAAAAGCCTTTTCACCATAAGGTACCGCACGAGAGTCACACCAGATAATCGAAGGACGCAATGCCTTCAGATTCTTGTCGACACATACCAGGCCATGCATCTGGTACGAAATACCGATGGCCTTAATTTCCTCGGCGGTAGCACCGGCATCCGCCATAATCTTCTTCAGACTCAGCTTAGCATTATCCCACCACATCTGCGGATCCTGTTCAGCCCATCCAGCTTTCACTGCCATGATGGGTGCTTCTTTCTCAGGATAGAAAGCTGTAGCCACACACTTGCCACTATCGGCGTTCACTAACGATGCTTTGACAGATGAACTGCCCACATCAAAACCTAAAAGATATCTATTTGCCATAATACTTAATTTGATGATATCATCTATTTATAGTACGTTTTACCCTACAAATTTCCCTAAAATATTTATAAAAACCTACTTTTTTTCATTTTTTCGACATTTTTTTATCATTTATTGGCTACAATTAAAAATATTTTTTTACCTTTGCACGTTAGAATAACATGACTAATCGAGTTTAAAGACAATTATTTCATATATATGAAAAAGAAAATACTAATACTTGATGACAAGGAGACCATCGCAAAGGTGCTCTCTATTTACTTGATGAGTGATTATGATGTACAGTGGCTCCCCGACGGCTTACAGGGTGTGAAATGGCTGCAGGCAGGCAATACGCCAGACCTCATTATTTCCGACATCCGTATGCCGGGAATGCGTGGTGACGATTTCCTCGAGTGGATCAAGCAGAACGAGCTGTTCCGCCACATCCCCGTCATTATGCTGAGCAGTGAGGATTCAACAAGTGAACGTATCCGTTTGTTGGAGATTGGTGCTGTCGATTACATCGTAAAGCCCTTCAATCCCATGGAGTTGAAGATTCGCGTCAAGAAAATCCTTCCCAATTAATATAAATATAGGTATATATTATATATGATAGGTGTTGTATATTTAGGAAGCAACGCAAAAACCCAGGAACGCCTGAAATACATTCCAGGCCAATTGGTTCGCATGACCAATACCTACAAGGATGCCGCCCAGATCTGTACGGCTCACGTTGCCAACGAGCATTTCATCGTCTTTTTCGAACGGAATGTGCGCAGTGAGGACATTACAGCCATCACCTATCTTAGAAAGAAGTCGCACAATGTCTATATCATCCTCATGACCGACAAGATGACTGGGGAGGAGCGTGACATCTATATGAAGTGCGGCATCAACGATACCATTGCGAAGGAAGCATCGGTCACTGAGCTCAACAAGAAGATCCAGTTCATCTCCGACCGTGAGAATGTTCTGTTCGATGACGAGCGGCCCAAGTACCACATCTTGAAGTTCAAGATTCCTGTATGGAAGCGTCTCTTCGACATCTTCTTCTCAGGCTTGGCTATCATTCTGTTGTCCCCCGTCTTCATCATTACCGCTATTGCCATCCGTTTGGAGAGCAAGGGTCCCATCCTGTTTAAATCGAAACGTGTGGGCACCAACTACACCATTTTTGATTTCTTGAAGTTCCGCAGCATGTTTGTCGATGCAGAAGATCGTCTCAAGGACCTCAGCAAAGAGCATAACCAGTATGCCGAGCATGAGCAGGAAGAGCACAAAACCATTACCGCTCCTTTGGGCGAACAGGCTGAGCAAAACATGCTTGACATGGGTATGGAGTCCGAGATGATGATCAGCGACGAGGAGATCATGCTTGTTGGCGATGACTTCGTCGTAGCAGAAAGTGACTTCAATAAGAAGAAGGAAGAAGAGATTAACAATGCCTTCGTCAAGATTGAGAACGACCCCCGTATCACCAAGGTGGGCCGCTTCATCCGCAAATACAGCATCGACGAGCTGCCTCAGCTGTTCAATATCCTCAAGGGCGACATGTCCATCGTGGGCAACCGTCCTCTCCCACTCTACGAAGCCGAGAAACTCACGGCCGACAAGAGCATCGACCGCTTCATGGCCCCCGCAGGTCTCACTGGTCTCTGGCAGGTTGAGGAGCGCGGCAAGGGCGGCTTGATGAGTGCTGAAGAGCGCAAGCAGCTCGACATCACCTACGGACAGACCTACAATTTCATGCTCGACATGAAGATTATCTTCCGTACCCTATTTGCCTTTGTGCAGAAAGAAAACGTATAATGACCAACAAATAGCATATCGCAATGAACGGTTTAAAACAATTTATATTCTCCACCCTGTTGATAGCCACTGCGTCCACAGCTTATGCGCAGTACAACAACAGTGGCATCAGTGCAGGTTTCTTCGATTCAAGCGAAGAGAGCACCATTAATTTCTCCAATTTCCACCTACCACCTTTGGCAGTATTATTTGAGAATGCCAAGCATACACCACAGATTCTTTCTTTGGAGAAAGCACAGGAGATTGCAGAAGCCGAGGTTTCCAAGCAGAAACGCCATATTTTCTCATACTTAACTGGTCATGCCAGCTACAGCTATGGTAAGACAGATATGTGGGGACAAAATTCAACTGCCTATAATATGGTTCTCCAACAATATCAAGGTAGTGAACAAAGCTATTGGAACGTGGGAGTCAACTTGGCAGTCCCCGTGGAAGACATCTTGGACTTAAAAGCTGCAGTGAGACGCAAAAAATTGTTAGTAGACAAAGCACAAATCGATAAAGATTTAGCTTACGACAATTTAAAAAAACAAATAGCAACTTTATTTATCAAAATTACTAATGACCTTGTTGCTTTGAAGACTGCTAGTGAAAATGCGGCCATCGCTCAAGGAGCCGGTTCTCTTAATCAGGAAGATTTTCATCAAGGAAATATGTCGATAGAAGCTTTTGCTAACACCAAGCGTTGGGAGCAAAGTTCTGTTACGGCTTATCAAAATATGCAGACACAAATTACCACTGATATTATAACGCTGGAATTATTAACACATACGCCTATCTTGACCAATACGACGACAGAGATTACTTTGGATAGT
>JAEEGH010001938.1_pt1 | contig 57802 bp, 56 predicted proteins | sample 9134181 | NCBI WGS metagenome assembly JAEEGH01 (sample SAMN16246544, study PRJNA631951) | gut metagenome | biome: gut microbiome; feature: rumen; material: DP-attached | host: Bos | place: Iran: Karaj | collected 2018-10
AAAGATAATAACATTAAGCTTTGCTATATTTTTATGCTTAACTGCATCACTTTTTGCAGCTGACATGCCTACTGAGATGAACACTGCCATTGCCACAGGTGATATTGCCAAAGTAAAGGCTCTGCTTGATGGAGGCTTTGATCCGAACACAGCCCTGCCTAACGGCCAATCCCCTGCAATGGCTGCAGCTAATGCTGGAAATGCCGAAATAGTTTCGCTGCTAATCAAAGCCGGGGCAGATGTCTCTCTCGTTGCAGACAACCAGCTGGGTGGCAATGCCCTCACCGGTGCAGTATGGAGCACCCAGGACACCCATGATCCGGCCAACACCATAAAGATAATCCAGATATTATTGGATGCCGGCATTGATATCAACTCCGGTGAGACCCGGGATGAATCAAGTGATTATAAGGCTGGAGGCAAAACCTGGGAAACATATATCAATCCTGTCTGGTATGTTATAGGCGGCAACAACTGCAGTGCCGATGTACTTGAGTTTATGCTTGACAAAGGATGCGACCCTTCCCGTGGGTTTGCCATAAGCGAATCAGATGAAAGGCATGATTTTGATCTGGATGATACAATCAGTGCCGTGAAGAAATCAAAGACAAATAAGAACGACAAAAAAGAGTACAACAAAATAGTCAAGATACTTAAAGACTCAGAAAAGAAAAAGGAACCGAAACCAGAACCAAAACCTGCAGTTGCAGCTCCAGCTCCAGTTGAAACCCCAGCCCCTGCCACAGCTGCACCTACCCAGACCACAGCTGCCCCAGCACCGGCACCAGCACCAGCCCCTGCGCCAGTCTCTGCTGCACCTGCACCGGCTGCCAAACCAGAACCAAAACCAGCCCAAAAACCTGCGGCAAAGCCTGTGGTAAAGAAACCTACCCCTGCTCCGAAATCTGCAAAGACAGAAGCTGTGCCAGAAAAAACTACTGCAATACTGACTAAAGAAGAAGCCACTGAAATGCTGCGCAAATCAGTTACAGACGGGAACAAGGTGAACTTCTACCACTCACTGGTCATGGGAGCGGATATCAATGCTGTTGATCCAGAGAACAAGACACCTCTGGTGCAGGCAGTTATGTCAAATAATCATGAGATGGCAGAAGTCCTCATCTATAAGGGTGCCAACGTAAATGTAAAGACAAAGGGAGGTAACACTCCTCTCTCCATGGCCAGAGACCTTGGGGCAAAAGATATAGAGCAGATGCTGCTCAAGGCTGGCGCTAAAGAGTAAGCATGAGCATCTACACCCATTCATACTCTGTAATCCTGGACGATATGGACTTAAACGGATATCGCCTTAAGCCCATATCTGCCATCAAGTATATGCAGGATGCCTTTGCCAGGTTCAGCGCCACCAAGCACATGGCGGCCTATGACCTGTTTCCGAAGAATCTCTACTGGGTAATAGCAGAACTGAACATGGAGTTCACCGCAGTCCTTCCCTTCTGGTCCCAGGAGATCAAGGTTGAAATCTGGATATCAGAGCTCACAGCCCTTAAGATTTATACAGACTTCCGCCTTTACTGCGGCACTACTCTGTTTGCCCAAGGTAACGGCTGCTGGTTCATACTGGACCAGAATACACATCGGCCGGTAAAGACCGATATTGTGGCAGAGAAGTTTGATATATGCAATGAAAGGGCAATGGGAGAACACAAGAAGTTCACAATAGAAAAGCCTGTAGAGAAAATCAGCAGCTTACAGCACACCATAAACCTGTCTGATATTGACTTCAACAGTCATGTGAATAACAAGAGCTACATAACAGTGGCAGAGGCAACAATGGCTGATGACTTCAAGAAAGATAATCTTCTTAAAAACATTAAAATAAGCTTCAAGAGGGAGACTTTCCTGGGTGATACAATAGCCTGCGCAACCAGCAGCACAGCTGTGGAAAACACTTACATACACCACCTTGCTAAAGATGATGCGGCAGTATGTGATATACAGACCACATGGGAAAAACGGGGAAAAGAGGAATCAATTTTAGATTGGAGCATACGGGACTCGAACCCGTGACCTTGTGGCTGCCAGCCAAACGCGCTACCAGTTGCGCCAATGCCCCTTTTTTATAATTATAATCGGCAATCAGCTCTGTCGTCAAGATTGCTTATCTTTGCTCCTTTTCTGGGCTACATGCACTGAAACAATGACAGAGATAAGGGGACCGATGGCGCAGATGACAAACAGAAAGATTCCGAACCAGATTGCCAGTTTCATCAGAGTCCCTTGGTCTTCTCATAGGCAGCGATGACTGCCTCGGATGCTATACCCCGGAAGCCACCCCGCTCAAGAGCCAGAACTCCCTCTATGGTGGTGCCGCCAGGACTGCACACTGCGTCCTTAAGCTCTCCAGGGTGCTTGCCACTCTCCATCACCATCTTGGCGGCACCAAGCAGTGTCTGGGCTGCCAGAAGCTGAGCCTGGGCCCGTGGTAAACCACAGTCCACCCCGCCGTCGGCCAGTGCCTCGATGAACATGAATGCATAGGCAGGACCGCAGCCAGACACTGCGCTGCCGGCATCGATGAGCTTCTCGTCAATGGCAGAGAGTTTCCCGGCTTGGTTCATAGCCTTGAGGAAGGCATCTACATCGGCCTTTACGGTCTTATGACTGCAATAGAGTATCATGCCCTCCCCTACAGAGGCCGGAATATTAGGCATTATACGGATGATCGGGAAATCTCCTGCCATCTTTATGATGCGCTCCATGGAGATGCCGGCAGCCATAGAGACAAGTACAAAGTGATCCTTGCGTCCTGCAAGGGTCTTCTTTATCTCAGCCAGCATATCGGCCATGACCTGAGGCTTCACCCCAAGGAAAATGCAGCTGCACTTGGAGGCTATCTCCTTGATATCCTTAGCTGCAGCACCAGTCTCTTTGGCCAGTGCATCCCTCTTTGCAGCATCCTTATCTGTAATCCATATATTTTTTGGTGAAACAGCCTTTGCAGTAGCCCTGATAAGGGCTCCACCCATGTTTCCGCATCCGATGAATCCGTACTTTTCCATATTCACTCCTATTTTCTCACCTGGCCGTTGCCAGTGATTATATATTTGTAGCTTGTAAGCTCTTCCAGTCCCATGGGACCCCTTGCATGAAGACGCTGGGTCGATATTCCCATCTCGCAGCCAAGGCCGAACTTGCCGCCGTCGGTGAACCGTGTTGAGGCATTCACATATACTGCAGCACTGTCCACATGGGCTGTGAAGTAATCTGCACTCTCTTTACTCTCGGTGACAATAGCTTCGCTGTGATGGGTTGAGTGCTGTGCTATATGCTCTGCAGCCTCCTGCACATTCTCCACCACTTTTACTGCAAGAATATAATCCAGGAACTCAGTGTCAAAGTCCTTGTCCGCTGCCGGTGTCCCAGGGATGATGGCCAGTGCCTCCTTGCAGAGTCTCAGCTCCACAGGCTGCTTACCGGCAGCAATACGGTCATCCACCAGCATTTTCTTAAGCTTCGGGAGAAATTCCTTTGCAATGGAGCGGGCAATCAGACAGGTCTCCTCTGCATTGCAGACCGAGGGGCGCTGGGTCTTGGCATTCTCTATTATCTTAAGAGCCTTAGCCTGGTCAGCTGCAGAGTCCACATAGACAGTGCATATTCCTGTACCAGTCTCGATACATGGTACTGTGGCATTCTCCACGCAGCTTCTTATGAGTCCTGCACCACCCCTCGGTATAAGCAGGTCCACAAATCCATTGGCCTTCATAAGCTCAGTGGCTCCGGCTCTGGTAGTATCATCCAGGATCTGGATTATGTCGCTTCTGAATCCAGCCTTCTCCAGCCCCTTTCTCATGGCACTTACTATGGCATGGGATGAGCGGTAAGCCTCCTTGCCACCCCGCAGGATGCAAACATTGCCGCTCTTTATGCAGAGGGCAGCAGCATCTGATGTGACATTGGGCCTGCTTTCATAGATAATAGCGATAACTCCAATGGGAACAGAAACTTTCTTGAGAAGAAGTCCATCAGAAGTAGTCCGCTCTGTAAGAATGCGCCCAACTGGATCCGGCAGCTCAACAACTTCCCGGATACCCTGGGCCATCCCCTCTATCCTCTCCCTAGAGAGCATAAGCCGATCCAGCATAACATCGCTTACAGTGCCTCTCACCGCTTCCACATCCTGGACATTGGCCTCAAGAATAGGGGCACAGCCTGCCTCAAGAGCATCGGCCATGGCATCCAGAGCCTTGTTCTTATCAGCTTTGGACAATGTGGCCAGATATGTTTTTGCATTTTTTGCAGCTGCAAGAATCTCCTGTGTGGTCATGCTTTTTTTCCTTTTGCATAGAATCGGGTTCCTACCGGCTTGCCATCTGCAATCTTATAAAGGACTGATGGATCTGAACCATTGGCTATGATCATGTCACAACCTGCTTCGGTGCATATTTTTGCAGCAGAGAGCTTGGTCTTCATGCCGCCGGTGCCAAGCCCAGATGTGCTTTTGCCACCCAGTGCCATAATCTTGCTGTCAATCTTACGCACTTCGGGTATAAGCTTTGCTTTTTTATCTGTATTTGGATTTGCAGTATAAAGCCCGTCGATATCAGACAGCAGCACCAGCAGATCGGCCTTGGCGCTGGTTGCAACAATAGCTGCCAAAGTATCGTTGTCTCCCACCATGATCTCCTCAGTTGCAATTGAGTCGTTCTCATTGATGATAGGAATGACACCAAGCTCCAGAAGTCGGTTCAGAGTATTGGAGAAGTTCTTATGCCGCTCCTTGTGCTGGATATCCTCGGCAGTCACCAGAATCTGTCCGACAGTGTGCCGGTATTCAGAGAAGAGTTTGTCATAGGTGTACATAAGCTCACACTGTCCCACAGATGCCGCTGCCTGCTTGGTAGGCATGTCAGAGGGCCGCTCCTTGAGCGAGAGCTTTCCGGTTCCCATTCCGATGGAACCTGAAGAGACCATGATAATCTCTATGCCTGAGTTCTTAAGGTCGCTTATAATCTTGCAAAGCTCCTCTGTATGTCTGATATTCAGCCTTCCGCCTGGATAAGCCAGTGTCGATGTTCCGATTTTCACTACAATTTTCATTATTTTTTCATTCCTTCATATGTATCTTTAAGTGCAGGAACCACATCATTGGTCCGGTTAAGCTTTGGTGTGCACACTATGCGGCCATTGACAATCTGGGAATTGGGGAAGCTTTTTTTAGCAACCTCTTCTGCACCCTTACCGCAGTACAGGAATACAGTGAAGTCCTCCTGTCCCTCATCGCCATCAGCATCAAGCTTCATGAAGATATGCTCTGCATCTGTCTTCGGGGCATATTCTGCCATAGCCTTATCCATGCGCTCAACAAACTCCCACAGGGTATCGTCGTCAGGATTGTCCACACTGGCAATTCCCACTATATGACCGCTGAACTCAAACTCCTTGTAATTGGTGAGCAAGATCTCCTCATCGGTAAGCCCGTCATAGGACCTGCCTTCATTCTTCATTGCCTTGAAGAACTTCTTGGGCTTCTGGATTCCAGCCTTCTTGCACAGCTCTGCCAGATATACCCGGTCAGCCTCAGTTGTGCGCTCTTTCTTCAGGTTCTTTGTGTCAGACATTATGGCTGCCGCCAGAAGTCCTGCAGTTTTTCTGTCAATCCGCACATGGTTCACCTTATATTCGTTATAAACCATGGTGGCAGTGGCCCCTATGGGAGCGCTGCGGTAAATCAGATTGTTCTCCAAGGAGAGGCCTGCCGGCTGATGGTGGTCAAGAATCTCCACAATATTGGCCTTGTCCATATTGGGAACTGCCTGCTGATAATCGGCATGATCCACCAGTATTATGTTCTTGCCTGCGGCATCCTCCAGGATTTCCGGAGTCTCCACTTTGAAATAGTCCAGAAGATACTGGCTTTCCTTGTTAAGCTTGCCAGGAATAACGGCAACTGTATTGAAACCAAGGGCAGTCCGCAGCTTGGCATAAGCTATCGCTGTGCCGACTGTATCGGTATCCGGGTTTATATGACCAACTACATATGTCACTCCATCTTCGGGAGCAACAGCCTTATATAAAGACATATTATAGACATTGCCCTTTGATGTGGTGCAGCCACAGAGAAGCATAAGGATAATTGCAGTCACGCAGAGGTATTTCTTCATTAATATCTCCTAAATCAATGACAGAATAACATAGAGACTGAAAAATGTACAGTTTTCTATGGTCAACTTGAATATAACCTATATATTTAGTATATTTTATAAAGAATTTCAGGAGTTACCATGGAACATAGAAATGTATATATGGATTATAATGCCACCACTCCTATCCATCCCGAAGTGAAAAAGGTGATGATAGAGTCCCTGGATATATTTGGAAACGGCTCCAGCATGCATGGCTACGGCCGGGAGGCTGGAATGCTCATAGCAAAGGCAAGGGAGCAGATTGCCCACCTTATAAATGCAGACCCCAGCGAGATTATCTTTACAGCCGGTGGTTCTGAGTCTGACAATACAGTGCTTAAGTATGTGGGATGCCAGAAAAGCTCCTGCGTGGCCAAAGAATACTGCTCCAGATGCGAGAAGAACGAGATAATCACCACTCCTATCGAGCACCCTGCCATCCTTGAGACCGTGAAGTTCCTCAAGGGGAGCGGCATAAATACCAAGTTCATGAAGGTGGACTCCACCGGTCTGGTGAACCCCGAGGAACTTTACGACCTTATCACAGACAAGACAGCACTGGTATCTGTAATGGCAGCCAACAACGAGATAGGCACCCTGCAGGATATAAAGCGCATTGCCCAGATCTGCCATGAGAAGGGAGTCCTCTTCCATACCGATGCTGTGCAGGCTATCGGCAAAATCAAGATTGATGTGAAGGAAATGGGAATCGACTACCTGAGCATGTCAGGCCATAAGATTTACGCTCCGAAGGGAATCGGTATCCTTTATGCAAGGAAGGGAGCCCCTTACTGCCCGTTTGTACACGGAGGGCATCAGGAGGCAGGCCGCCGGGCAGGAACCATGAACACCACCGGCATTGTATCCCTGGGCAAGGCAGCAGAGCTGGCAGAGCAGGAGCTTGAAGCAGAATCAGCTCGGCTTATGGCACTGCGGAACAAGCTTAAGGCTGGCATTATCGCCTCTATTCCAGACATCAAGATAAACGGAAACCAGGAGCACACACTTCCTAACACCCTGAATGTCTCCTTCACCGGAGCTGAGGGAGAGTCCATCCTCCTCTACATGGATCTTGAGGGAATAGCAGTTTCCACAGGTTCAGCCTGCTCCACAGGATCCCTGGAACCATCTCATGTTCTTATGGCCACCGGAGTAGACGCAGAGCTGGCCCACGGCTCAATCCGTTTCAGCCTGGGACGGGAGAACACAGAGGAAGATGTGGACTATGTCCTTGAGAAGCTTCCTCCTATAATTGAGAAAATACGCAAGATGTCCACTGTTTATAAGAAAGGAGAGACAAAATGATTTCATGGGTTTATACCGAGAAGGTGAAGGACCACTTCACAAATCCGCGCAATATATTGGAAGACGAGGCAAACTACAAGGCTGACGGCTGGGGAAAGGTGGGAAATATAACCTGCGGTGACGAGATGCTTGTGGCAATCCAGGTGAAGGATGATAAGATTGCCGACATCAAGTGGAAGACCTACGGCTGTGCCAGTGCCATTGCCAGCACATCCATGATGAGCGAGATGGTGAAAGGAATGCCTATAACAGAAGCATACAAGATCAAACCAGAAGACATTGTAGGTCAGCTGGGCGGTCTGCCGGACCATAAGATCCACTGCTCTGTCCTGGGCGACCGGGCTCTCCGGGCAGCGATTGAGGATTACTGCAAGAAGAACGGCAAAGAGGGTATCCTTGAAAAAGAAGTTGCAAAAGTAATCTGTGTATGCAACAATATAACTGATGCAGATATCGAGAATTTCGTCAAAGAAGGCGGAAAAACCTTTGAGGAGCTTCAGGAGAAGACCAAGCTGGGCAAGGTATGCGGTGGATGCGTTGAGAAAGCCAAGGAGCTTTTTGAAGACTATCTTCATATTTTCGGAGGAAGAAAATGAGTAAAAAGAACAGCAATATCGTAGCAATTGTATGCTGGATTATTGTAGGACTGGTAATCGGTTACCTTATCTTTGGAAAAGTGAACGGAAACATGATTTCCCTTAAAACACTTTGTCTGCCTGCTGAAAATGGAATCAAGAAGCTGGCATCCAAGGCTGCCGACCTGGGAACTATCCGCCTTAAGATTCTTGCTTGCGGCGCAGCCGGCGGTGTATTCGGCTACATCTTTGGAAAGCTGAAGAAATAATAGCACTTAATACGAAGGAACAACATAAAATGCCTATTTACACATATGAATGTCAGAGTTGTAAGCATGTCTTCGAAGTTGAGCAATCCATGTCTGACGCGCCTATAAAAAAGTGCATCAAATGTGGCAAGGCAGTGAAGAAGATCATTCCTCAGGACTCTTCTGTGGGAATAATCTTCAAAGGAAGTGGATTTTACTCCACCGACAACCCGAAAAAATAATTTAAAAGGAGAAATAAAGAATGGAAAATATTCTTCCAGAAAGTGTCATGGATGTGCTCAATGCTATCTATGCATTTATCAACAAGCCTTTCCTGACAGCAGGAAGCATCAACATCTCGATCCTTACCCTGCTGCTCTTTATCCCTGTGATCATAATTGCACAGAAGATAGGAAAGCTGGTGGGCAAAGTTATCAAGTTCTCAATCAAGAACAAGCCTATCTCTGAGACATCTCAGTTCCGTATCGTGAAGATAGTGAGCTACGGAATCACTGTCCTGGCTCTGTTCATAGGATTTACGATGCTGGGCATCAACCTTTCATCCATCGCAGTTATCCTGGGAGCTTTAGGTATAGGCGTCGGCTTTGGATTGCAGACCCTTATCTCCAACTTCTCAGCAGGTTTAGTAATCCTGTTCACCGGTCCTATCAAGGAGGGCGACAGAATAACAATCTCTGGAACAGAGGGCTATATCACAAAGATCAACTTCATCAGCACTGTTGTCACAACACTTATGAACGAGACTCTGATTGTGCCTAACTCCATGCTCATCTCTGAGGTATGTCACAGCCACACCTTCGGCGATGATAAGAGCGTAGCAATCGACACCACAATCAAGATCGACTACTCCGCCGACGTGGACAAGGCTATGAAGGTAATGGCCGAGACCCTGGAGAAGAACCCAGCCAACAAGGAAGGGGCAAAGGCAGATGTACGTATCGCCTCCTTCGAGGAGCTTGGAATCCAGCTGGTTGCCTACATCACAATTGCAAACGTAGATGACAAGGGAACAGCAAAGTCATGGAACAACATCGCCCTGGTGCATGCTTTCCAGGAGCAGGGAATTCCACTGCCATCCAGAAGAATCCAGATCAAGAACATCTGATCCGCCTCTGGACAATAAAAAAGCCGGTCTGTCTGACCGGCTTTTTTTACATCTGAAAGAGAGTTACTTATTAACCCGCTCCTGGTACTCGCCTGTATCGGTGCTGACCAGAATCTTCTCGCCCTCTTTGATGAACAGAGGAACCTTGACTACCAGACCAGTCTCGGTCTTAACAGGCTTCAAGGTCTTTGTCACTGTATCGCCCTTGATTCCCTCGGAACCTTCGGCAACAACAAACACCATCTTTGGAGGAAGCTTGATATCCACAGGATTGCCTTCCCATTTGATAACTCTGTATTCCTCGCCCTCCCGGATATAGTAGATCTTGTCTTCCATACCAGCCCTAGGCATAGCAAACTGCTCGAAAGATTCGCTCTCCATGAAGTAGTAGTTCTCGTCATCTGCATACATATACTGGCAGTTGCACTCTGTAACCTCTGTAACCTCAACATCCTCGTTGGATTTCATGGTGGTTGCAAGACCCTGGCCATTCAGAAGGTTCTTAAGCTTGAGACGGCAGAATGCAGAACCCTTTCCTGGGTTTACAAACTCTCTGTCCACAACATAATAAGGTGCATTCTTGATCATAAGGAACATTCCCTTATCAATTGCCACAGCTTTGATAATTTCGCTCATTTTTATACCCCGACTATTAAAAAGTTTAAAATTACTATAAATTTGACTTATTAATTATAACAAATTCATTTTCTTTTTACAATTGCTTTTTATGTCAAACATGTGGTAAAATTACTATGGAGGTATATTAATGGCTATCATCACTATCGCAAGACAGGAAGGAAGTTTAAGCAAGGAGATTTCCGAAGGTCTGGCTCAGCGTTTCGGCTGGCAGTTTATTTCCAGAGATCTTATCAACAAGGAGCTGGCAGGTTATTATGGCATAACTGAGAAAAGCATCTCTAAATTTGACGAGAAAAAACCAGGACTTCTGGCAAGCTTCTCCAACCAGCACGATAAATACAACAACTACTTCAAATTATACTTCTTCGAAAAAGTCATCGATACTCCGAAGTGTATCCTCTTGGGAAGAGGCGGCGCATTCTTCCTGCGGAATGTACCTGGTGTACTTCGTATCCGTATTATAGGAAGCGAGAATGTGCGTGTTGCCCGGATTATGGACCGGTACCACCTGGACGAGAAAGCTGCCAGGAAACTGGTGAACCAGCGGGATGACGAGCGGGCCGGCTACACCCGGTTCTTCTACAATATGTCCTGGGACGACCCAGGCTCCTACGATATGGTGATAAACACCGATGTTCTTGGCACCGAAGTTGTCTACAAAATGGTGGAGGGAGCAATCGAGGTGTTCAACCATGAGAACTACACCGAAAAGCTGGTTAAACGGCTCAAGGAGCTGTACCTGGCACAGAAGATTGTCATCTATCTGCTGTACGAAGAGAAAATTCCAGTCCACTTCCTTGAGGTGGATGTCCACGATAAGACAGCCACAATCATGGGCACTGTCGAGGTCAGAGGTCTGATTGACCAGGTTGGACAGGCAGTAGCAGCCTATGAAGGTGTGGAGCAGGTGGAGAACAAGGTGGTGTTTGTCAACACCTATCCTCCTATCGCCTGATCAGGTCAAAGGAATAAAAACTTTTTTTCTCACCCTTTCCAGATGCGAGCTCTAATATTGCACTTTTGAAGGATGTGACAAAGTCGTAGCAGATAAAGGCATCCACCTTCTTCTTAATATTGGCATCCACATAATTGGGGGAGCCTGGATAGTTCAAAACTCTGATTTTATCTTTTATGATCATAGAGGTGGAGAGATTATTAAAAAACTTTCCATAGCTTACTACAACAAGATTAAAGGATATAGGCATCATAACACTGACTGCGTCGGGCTCAACCTCAAACACATTGATGATATCCCCTGCTCCTTTTTTGAAAGCCTGGAAAATCTGCTGCTGGAAACCGCTCTTGAGAGATACGAAATTAATCTTTTGACCAGCTGCAGCCAGCAATCTTCCCTCATTCTCAATCATCCTGAAGCCGTTCCCTATTATTTCAAGAGCAGCCAGGTCAACATCCATGGATGCTCCCACCACAGCTGTCTGATACCCGGCAAGCTGCTCCTTTATCTCTGGTACACTATAAAGGAATGATGTTATCACCACCTGTCTATTATGCTTGGGCAGCTTATTCTGGAAAGTGCTGATATAATTTTCCTTCAGGATATCAACTGGAACAAGCTTCAAAGAATAGCCCGATTCCTCTGCGACAGCAGAAAGCTCTGGAAAAAGTGGCTCGGTATGACCCGAGAAGATATCTGGAACAAGCTCTGCCATCTGCCCGAAATCAAGGTCATAGAAGAAAACCAGTGTTTCTCCCTTTTTCAAGGAGCAGCCTGAGAAACTAAGAACAATCAGGACTGCTATGATCCAAGACCTGAATCTCAAGCCTTATGCCTCCGGAAAATGACGGATGGGGTGACAATAGCTACCAGCGCTGCCCCAAAAAGGGCAATTAAAAGCTGCATTGACTGATGGATGCGGCAGGTATAATAAAGATATGACACATAAGCAGTGACAAAAGGAATCAAGGCCAAAACAACTATTGCAGGGATGATTTTCCATATCCTATAGGGCTTGATAATGATCAGCGGTACAGCAAAGGCAACTGTTATGCACTGCAGCACCCGGCTACCGGTAAGGAAGAAAAGAAAATATGGATCTGCCCAGTATCCATGCAGGGAATAGAAGAGTGTGGCAAGCATAGCAAGGAACATATAGAAACTGATGAGCACAAGACAGATTGCCCTGGATACCCCGATTGAAGTTCCTTCCCTGAGACAAAGCATGCAGATAAGCACAGCAGCCGCACCTGGGAAATAAAAGAAGAGGTGGTCATGCACCATATAATGGACCAGAATCCTATGGGTATCGTCGGTGAGGGGCAGATAATTCTTTATAAAGCTGTACAGGAAACTGACCAGAAAAGCGACCAGAAGAGCCATGACACAGCTGAAAATAAAGCCGGAACCCCGCTTGTCAGAGGGAATGAAGGTCAAGCCTAGAATAATTAGAAGTGCAAAAACACCCAATGGATACCAGATCATACCTGTATACTATTATTTTCCTCCCCTTTTTGCAACAAAACTATTCCCTAATTTTTTATTAAATGATAACATTTTTATATAAATCTTATTTAAAGAGAAGTGAACTATGGAAAAGAAAAACATTGACTGGGGAAATCTTGGATTTGCTTATATGCAGACCGACAAGAGATTTGTTTCAAATTACAAGGACGGCGCATGGGACGAGGGAGCTATCATCTCCGATGCAACTGTCTCAATCACAGAATGTGCAGGTGTATTCCAGTACGCTCAGACATGTTTTGAAGGCCTTAAGGCTTATACAACCGAGGATGGCAGCATTGTATGCTTCAGACCTGACCTGAATGCAGAGCGTATGAAACAGAGTGCAGAGCGTCTTGAGATGCCTGTATTCCCGAAAGACCGGTTCATCAAGGCTGTTATCGACACAGTAAAAGCAAATGAGGCATGGGTTCCACCTTATGGCTCCGGAGCAACACTTTACATCAGACCTAACATGAACGCTACAGGCGCAGTAATCGGAGTAAAGCCAGCTGACGAGTATCAGTTCAGAATCTTCGTAACCCCTGTAGGACCTTACTTCAAGGGCGGAGTTAAGCCTCTTACACTGAGAATCTGCGACTTTGACAGAGCAGCACCTCATGGAACAGGCCATATCAAGGCTGGTCTTAACTATGCAATGAGCCTCCATGCCATCGTAGATGCACACAAGGCAGGCTTTGACGAGAATATGTTCCTGGACTCCGCAACCCGGACAAAGGTCGAGGAGACCGGCGGAGCAAACTTCCTGTTCGTAACCAAGGACAACAAGGTTGTAACACCTAAGTCCAACTCTATCCTTCCATCAATCACCAGAAGATCCCTTATGGTAGTTGCAAAAGATTATCTGGGTCTCGAGGTTGAGGAGAGAGAGATCTACAAGGAAGAGATTGCAGACTTTGCAGAGTGCGGTCTTTGCGGAACAGCAGCAGTTATCTCCCCTGTAGGAAAGATCAACGACCACGGCAAGGAGATCTGCTTCCCAAGCGGCATGACCTCCATGGGACCGATCACCAAGAAGCTGTACGACACCCTGACTGGTATCCAGATGGGAAGAATCAAGGGACCAGAAGGCTGGGTCGTAAAAATCTGCTGATTATAAATGCAGTTTTTCAAAGGGCATCCTTTTACAGGATGCCTTTTTTTGTGTACAATGGAATAAGGCATAAAAATGACAATCAGCGAGGGCAAAAGGAATCTATTTGAATCCATGCCTGTATCCAAGGCTATCAGGGCAATGGCTGTTCCCACAATCATAAGCCAGCTGGTAAACCTTATATACAGCATTGTAGACACATTCTTCATAGGCAGGACCGGCAATTCCTATATGATGGCGGCCGTAACTGTCACCTTTACCCTTTTCATGCTGAATATCTCCTTTGCAAACCTGTTCGGCATCGGCGGTGGCAGCCTTATCGCCCGGCTGTCAGGGAGGCAGGACCTGGATAATGCAAAGAAGGTGGCCTCTGCCAGCCTCTACTTTGCCATGGCCTCCGCCCTGCTCTATTCCCTGCTGCTGCTTCTGTTCCTTACCCCCATACTGCGCTTCCTGGGGGCCTCCGATGCCACTCTGCCCTTTGCAAAGCAGTATGTGCTGGTGGTTCTGGTCCTAGGCAACTTTCCTACCATTGTCTCCCTGACAGCCGCCCACCTGCTGCGGAACACGGGCTACTCCAAGCAGGCCAGCATAGGCCTTTCCGGAGGTGGCATCCTTAACGTGATCCTGGATCCTATATTCATGTTCCATATAATGAGCCCCGGCAACGAGGTGCTTGGAGCAGCCCTGGCCACCGCTGTCTCCAACTCTATTTCCTGCATATTTCTGCTGTTATACCTGAAGAAAGTTTCCAGAACCGCACCACTCAGCACCAGGTTCAAGGATGCCCTGGGGCTGCGGATGGCCGACTTCAAAGCCCTCATGGCGGTGGGTATCCCATCCTCCTGCCTTACCCTGCTGTTCGATATAGCCAATATAGTGCTTAACATACTTATGGCTGGCTGGGGAGACCTGCAGCTTGCGGCCATAGGCATTGTGATGAAGGCCGAGCGGCTCCCTAATGCCATAAACATAGGCATCTGCCAGGGGATGCTCCCTATAGTGGCCTACAATTTTGCATCGGGAAACCATGAACGGATGAAGAGTGTGATACGCACAGGGCGCCGCTACGGCCTTATAGTAAGCGGGATAAGCATGGCGCTGTTCCTTGTTCTGGCATCTCCTGTAGTACGGGTATTCATGAGCACCTCCACCAGCTATTCAAAGGAGGCGTTCACCACTATTGCCTTCGGCATAGTCTTCCTCCGGATCCGGTGCATCGCCTCCCCTTTCCAGTTCCTGAATTACCACTCATCATTCTGCATGCAGGCTATGGGCAACGGAAGAGGCACATTTATCCACGCTGTGGTGCGGGAGCTGGCGTTCTATATTCCGTTTATGTACCTGTTCAACAGGATGTTCGGAATTTACGGTCTGGTATCTGCAATCATAGCAGGAGAAGGATGCGGCGCTCTGTTTGCCCTAGCGCTTCTTCATATTTATACAAAATCCTGTAAGAATAATAGCAATACCTAATACAATGTTCCAGGTTACTGCCTCATGAAGCACAAGGAAAGCTGTTGCAACAGCAACTACCGGCTTAAGGAAAAAAGATATGGAGGCGTTGGAAGGTCCCACCATCTCAATAGCTCCCAGATAGGTAAAGTAACCAAGACCTGTGACAATAAAGCCGATATAGAGCAGCACGGGACAGCTTTCCAGGGTGATGCCGCTGAAAACAGGCTCCTTAAGTACAATCAGAATCAAAAGATTGAATACTGATGCAATAAGGAAAGGTATGCAGGTCTGGATAGCCCCGCCAAGCCGCTGTGCCCTTATGTTTCCCAGGGAGGAATAAAGGGCGAAGGAGATCATTGCGACAAGCATATACAGAAACCCCTTTGGGGTATTGCCCTCTGCCAGATGAAATGGATTTGCCACAAACATAAGCCCCACAAGGCAGATGCCTAATACAACAGCTTTATTGGGTGTAAAGCGGTCATGCACCAGAAAATGGGCAAAAAGCATTGTGAATATGGGATTGCAGGAAATTATAATAGCTGCAGTATTGGCATTCAGGTGCATTACACCTATCTGGAAGAAGGACATGCTGAAGCTGATTCCCAGCACTCCCAGGAGAGTCATATAGCCCCAGTCCACCACAGTCAGGGTGATCTGCCGGCGCTTAAGTTCCCTGATGGCCAGAGGAAGAAGGAGAAGACCGCCGATAAGGAACCTGAGGAAGTTCATCTGCAGGGCTGTGAAGGTGCTGCCCCCTACTTTGAGCGCCACTTCCATGGTTCCAAAGCAGAGTGCAGTTATGATGATATAAAGAATGCTCCTCTTAGGCATCTACCTTGGATAGCTCCTATGGAAAGCCATGACCTTGGACATGATGGAAAGGGAAAGATCGGATGTCATGCCATCCTTCAAGAAATGATACCCCAGGGCTGCAATCATAGCCCCGTTGTCACCGCAAAGTTTCATAGAGGGGATATAGACCTGCATACCCTTAAGTTCAGACAAAGCCTTGCGCAGATATGAGTTGGCAGCCACTCCGCCGCCGGTGACCACAGTATTGATTCCCGCAGCCTTAGCCGCTTTTTTAAGCCGTCTGATGAGCATGTCGATAGCTGCTTTCTGGAATGATGCAGCTATATTCTCGGGAGTTGCCTCGTAGCCCGGGTTCTGGAACTGATGAAGCTGGTTGATTACTGCAGTCTTTAGGCCAGAATAGGAGACATCATACTGGTGCTCTCCCTTGTGGAGTGATGGATCCGGGAAGGAGAAGGCATTGGCATCCCCCTTCTGGGCCAGTTTGTCTATGACTACCCCGCCCGGATATCCCCAGCCGTAGAACTTGGCAATCTTGTCAAAGGCCTCGCCGCAGGCATCATCGATAGTGGTACCCATGATCTGCATCTTGTCATAGTTCTCCATGATTGCGATAAGGGTGTGTCCCCCGGATACAAGAAGAGCCACATATGGGTACTGGATATCATATTCAATGTGGGCCGCATGGATATGGCCGTAGATATGGTTTATCCCTATGTATGGGATATCAGTTGCATAGGAGAGAGCCTTGGCGTAAGAGAGACCCACCAAAAGGGATCCGGCCAGGCCTGGCTTGGCTGTCACTGCGATTCCGTCTATATCCTTGATTGTGCATCCGGCAGTCTCCAAAGAGTTATGCACTACTCCTTTAATCCACTCCACATGGGTGCGGGATGCAATCTCGGGCACCACCCCCATATAGGGCTGGTGAAGCGGAATCTGGGTGGCCACTACATTCGAGAGAATCTTTTTGCCGTCTGATACAACAGCTACAGAACATTCATCACAAGAGGACTCAATACCAAGAATATTCAATTCTATTCCTCGGAATCATCTTCCAGTTTGAAGAAATCAGCAACAGACTCAAAGCAGTACCCCTCTTCAATGAATTCAGGATAGAGCTCTATCATGGTGCTGGCAAGATTATCTGACCAGACATGTCCAATCATCACCGCATAGCCGTTCTTATCTGCAATTGCCTTACCCGCGTTGAATGCTTCCATTATCTTTTCCTTGCTTTTGTCATTATCGAGAAATATATTCCGTTTTGCAATACGCATGCCGTTCTTTTTAGCCACCTTTGCACATACAGAGCCTGAGTGGGTAAAACTGTCCACAAAGAACAGACCCCGCTGCTTGGCCACCTTGAGCACCACATCCATAACCCTCTCGTCGCTGGTGGAGGCAGAGCCCATATGGTTGTTGAAACCCACCACATGAGGTATGGAGTCAAGGTTTTCATTAAGAGTCCTGCGGATATCGTCGTCGCTCATATTCACATAGATGGCGCCGGCCCCTGGATCTGCCTTTCCCAAGGGCTGCATAGGCTGGTGAAGCATCACAGTCTTGCCGCTCTGATATGTAAGCTCGGCCACCTCCTTGGAATAAGCAAGGCGGGGAATGACTGCTATGGCGAGCTTGCCCGGAAACTCCAGGAACGGCATAAGCTGCTTTGTGTTATGACCACCGTCATCAAGGATTATATAAATGCGCTTTTTAGAGGCTTCCGGTTTGGGCTCTGGAACTGGCTCAGGGGACGGCTGGGGTTGAATCTGCGGCTCTGGCTTCGGAGAAGGTTCCGGGGCCGGCTGAACTGGTTTTTCCGGTACCTGAGGCTTTGCTGCAGGCTGATAGTTTATAATCACCACCAGCACTAAAAGAGCGGCCAGCAGTATAAGGGCAGCCACAATCAGAGGATAATTATTTTTTAAGCTCTTTTTTCCATTTTTCCTTTTGGACACTGCCGCAACCCTCCTCTTTTATAATATAATAAAAGAGCAGAATTTGCAATTACCAAGAAGGAACCTCCATTATGAACCAGTGCGCCTGCCACAGGGTTTATACAGCCTGTCACTGCCATAAGTACAGCCAGGAAGTTAAGGGACATTGAGAAGATTATATTGCATCTGATTGTTGTCATCATACGCCTGGACAGGGCAATAATATGGTCTATGGCATGGATATGGTCGTTTATAAGGACAATATCGGCTGCTGTGGCGGCAATATCGCTTCCTATCTTTCCCATGGCAATACCTACATCTGCCAATCTGAGTGCAGGCGCATCGTTTATCCCATCCCCTATCATGCATACCGGTTTATGCTCCTTCTGATACTGTGCTATATGGGCCATCTTATCCTCAGGAAGACATCCGGCATGGAATTCATCTATCTCCAGGCGTGATACTACTGAACTGGCGGCAGCGTGGGTGTCTCCCGTAAGGAGCACCGGCTCCACCCCTAAATACTTCAGCCTTTTCATAAGAGGAGAGCTCTCGGGTCTAAGCTCGTCAGCCAGCGCTATAAAACCGGCTACTCTTCCTTCCTTTGCAATATAGATGACAGTACAGCCCTGTTTCTGATATACCTCTGATGCAGCAAGGAACTCCTTCGCAAGAAGAATGCCGCTGTTCTGCAGAAAAGTGCTGTTGCCGGCAATCACAGGAGCACCTGCAACCACAGCCCTGACTCCATTGCCAGGCAGCATGACAAAATCTGATGTTTCAGAAAGTATTCTTTCTGTGGTCTTTCTATAAGATGTAACAACAGCCTTCCCCAATGGATGCTCTGAAAACTGCTCCGCCGATGCGGCAATATGGAACAGTTCCTGCTCTGTCAGCCCGGGGCTGGTGCTGACTACTGCCACTACAGAAGGAACACCATAGGTAAGGGTCCCAGTCTTGTCCAAAGCCACTTTCCTGACTGTGGCAAGACGCTCCAGGGCATCTCCTTCCTTGACCAGGAATCCATGCTTGGAGACATTTCCTATGGCAGCCACAATTGCCACAGGGGTGGCAAGCACAAGGGCACATGGGCAGAATACCACCAGAACAGTGACACTGCGTATAATATCCCTGGTGACAATACCTGTGATTACTGCAGTGGAAAGAGCTATAAGGACAATCCAGAATGCCCACCGGTCTGCCAGATGAACTATCTTGGCCTTTCCGGCATCTGCCGATTCCACAAGCTGGATCATACGCTGGATAGAGCTGTCTTCTCCTCGGCGCAGAGCCTTCATAGTAAAGGATCCGAACTGATTCACAGTGCCGCTTGAGACCTCATCCCCGCCCTTTTTGTCCACCGGAAGTGATTCCCCAGTCATAGCAGACTGATCTATGGAAGTCTGGCCTGATAGAATTACACCATCCACAGGAACAGTCTCTCCTGGCAGTATCTTAAGGATATCTCCAACCTGAACCTGGTCCACAGCCACAATATGTTCAGTATTGCCATGGAGCACCCTGGCTTTAACCGGAGAAAGGGAGACAAGACGCTGGAGACCTTTCCTGGCCTTTTCCACTGTAAAATTCTCCAATTCCTCCCCTAATGTCATGATCAGGGCAACTTCGCCGGCAGCAAAGTACTCTCCGATACAGACCGAGGCTATGATAGCCATGGCCACCAGGACATCAGCAGTTATATCAAAATCTTTTATAAGAGCCTCTCCGGCCTCAAAGATGATTGGAATACCGCAGAGCAGTATAGCTGCCCAGGAAAGGTCGAAGGGTAATTTGAAAACATTAAAAAAGCTTAAGATAAGCGAAACAGCTGAAAGGGAGATAAGAATGGTCTTTTTGCTCATACAATACATATACCCCCATAGGTATATGTATGTCAAGGCTTTATTTCATATTTGCAAAACGCTCTACTGCCTTGGTAAAGCCTTCTATAGTCTTGTCGGCATCCCCATGCTGTATGCCATCCCGCACGCAGTGACGTATATGTCCTTCAAGCACCACCTGCCCTATTTTATGGAGCGCAGAGCTTGCGGCACTTATCTGGGCCAGCACATCCTCGCAGGGCATATCCTCATCCACCATTCTGTCCACAGCCTGAAGCTGGCCGACGACCTTACGGATTCTCTTATGAAGATTTTCACTGTCCATGCATTTTTTCATACTCTATCTCCTTTAATAAAATAGGATTCAAATATAGTTCTTCCTGCAGCAATACCTTTGCGCTCAAATTTGGTCATAGGCCGCCAGGGAACAATGGTATTGGGTTTTTCCACAAAGCCTTCAAAGGGAGATGACAGCCTGGCTTCTCCCCTCAGGACCTCCTGCATCTGATGGGCATAGTCCTCCCAGTCGGTGACACAGTAGATATACCCCCCTGCTTTTAGTTTATCGGCAAGAATTGAGACAAATGTACTGTTTATGAGCCTCCGTTTGTTATGACGCTTCTTCTGCCAGGGATCCGGGAAAAATATATGGAAGCCTGACACTGTGCCGTCAGCCGCCATGTTCTCCACGACCTCGGCAGCATCGTGGTGCACAATCCGCACATTGGGAAGCTGCTTTGTATGAACAACATCCAAAAGAGCTCCAACCCCTGGAGGATACACATCCATGGCCAGATAGTTCATATCTGGATTCCGCTCTGCCATCTGATATACAGCCTCACCATCCCCGAAGCCTATCTCTATCAATGTGGGGTTGCTGTTGCCGAAAACAGCGGTAAAAACAAGCTTTTTATCTGCATCATAAGGTACACAGTAGAGCTGGGCATAATTATCAAGTGCATGCTGCTGGAGTTTGGTGATCCGCCCGCTTCTGAGCACAAAGCTTTTTATTGTCCTATGAAATACCTCTTCCATACTTTCTCCTAAATCAGCTGCATCAGCTTATCCCTAAGAAAGGCTGATTTTTCCTTAAGATCCACCAGGCCGGTAGTGATAATCAGGACATTTGCCCTCTCTTTCGACGGCCTTATCTTGCCACCGCTTTCCTGAATCAGCCGCATATACTTCTCAATGTTGATTATATGGACCTTGCCGAAGGTGATCTCTATCTCACCATGGTGCTCTTTCATGGAAGTGATAAAAAGCTTTCCGCAGAGCACCCTTATCTCGGCCAGGGAAACCAGGCTCTCCACCTCGTCCGGCAGCGGTCCGAAACGGTCCTCCAGCTCGCTGCATATAGTGTCAAGTTCTCTTTCCGAGACCACAGAGGCAATCTTCTTGTATATCTCCATCTTCTCGCTCTGATCCCTTATGTAGGTATCAGGGATAAAACCGCTGTACTCAAGCTCCAGGTAGACATCATGGACATCAAGCTCTTCCTTCCTATGCTCGTCCAAGGCCCGGACAGCCTCGTCAATCAGGCGGAGATACATATCAAAGCCCACAGAGCTGATCTCTCCGCTCTGGTCCCGGCCTAAAAGGTTTCCGGCACCCCGGACCTCCAGGTCCTTCATGGCCACCTTGAAACCTGCACCGAGACCGGTGTTGTCGGAGATAATCCGGAGCCGTTTCATAGCCAGTTCTGTCATGGCAGTCTGCTCCGGGTACAGCAGATAGGCGTAAGCCAGCTTGTCGGAACGTCCTACCCGGCCTCTTAACTGGTAAAGCTGGGAGATTCCGTACATGTCGGCCCGGTCTATGATTATGGTGTTTACGTTAGGGATATCGATTCCATTCTCGATTATGGTGGTGGAGATAAGCACATGGATCTCCTGATGTACAAACCGGTCCATTATATCTTCAAGTTCAGTACCGCTCATCTTACCATGGGCCGTCTCCATGATCAGCTCGGGCATCATATGCTCCAAAGTAAGTCGGACGTTCTCCAGAGACTCCACCCTGTTGTGAAGGTAGTAAACCTGGCCTCCCCTGGCAATCTCCTGCATTATAGCTTTCCTGACCACCTCCATGCTGTAGGGCTGGACAAAGGTCTCTATAGGACGCCGGTTCCGAGGCGGAGTCTCCAGCACAGAAAGATCTCTTATCTTAAGGAGGGACATGTGGAGAGTGCGGGGAATTGGGGTTGCAGAAAGGGAAAGGCAGTCGATGGAGGTCTTGAGTTCCTTCATTTTCTCCTTGTCCTTCACCCCGAACCTCTGCTCCTCGTCAACAACCATGAGTCCCAGGTTGTTGAAAATGACATCCTTCTGCAGGATGCGGTGTGTTCCTATGATTATATCGGCCTTGCCATTCTTAAGGTCCTCTATGACCGCTTTCTGCTTCTTTGGCGGAACAAAGCGGGAAAGAAGACGGATTTCCATAGGGAAGTTCTTGAACCGGTCCAGGAAGTTCTCGTAGTGCTGTTCGGCCAGAATAGTGGTAGGACACAGGAATGCAGCCTGCTTGCCGCCGTCCACCGCCTTGAACACAGCCCGCATGGCCACCTCTGTCTTGCCGAAACCCACATCGCCGCAGATTAGCCGGTCCATAGGGCAAGCCCTCTCCATGTCGGCCTTCACATCCTCTATGCATCGGAGCTGGTCGTCGGTCTCGTCGTAGGGGAAGGCGGCCTCGAACTCCATCTGCATGTCGGAATCGGAGGGGAATGCATACCCCTTGGCATTCTGCCGCCTGGAATAGAGCTTGATAAGCCGGGCGGCCAGCTCCTCTGCGGCTCGGCGGGCTTTGCTCTTGCGGGCTTCCCAGGCCTTGCCGCCGATGTGGTCAAGGTGGGGCGCTTTGCCCTCCCCGCCTATATACCGCTGGATCAGGTTCACCTGCTCTATAGGGATGAAAACTGTCTCCTCCCCTGCATATTCCAGATGTATGTAGTCCCGCTCTGTCCCTGCGGACTTGATACGGTCTATTCCTATGAAACGGCCTATTCCATAGTTTATATGCACTACATAGTCCCCTTTGTTAAGCTCCACAAAAGAGTCTATGGGGCTGCTCTTCACCTTCTTGACCGATGCAGGGGGCCGTTTCTTGCGGCCGAATATCTCGTTCTCCTGGATAGCGATTATATGGCTGTCGGGGAGGACAAAGCCGCCGGAGATTGCACCCATTATCACATGCACATCCAGGTCCTCAAGAATCTTTCCTATCCGCTGGGCCTGCACTCCGGAGCTTGAGAAGATATAAACCTTATAGCCGCTCCTTATCAGGGATGAAAGCTCATCCTTAAGATAAGCGAAGTTGCCGAAGAAAGAGCGGCCAGACTCGTAGGAATAAGTTATAACATCATTATCCTGCTGGCTGTCGTGCAGCAGAGGCATAACTATACGCCGTTCCACAGCCTCGGTCTCCCGGGCGAAATCGTACAGCAGGGCATCGGGCATCGGCGGCTTCGGAATAGTATCATGAGCACTCTGGCGGTAGCAGGCCTTATATTCATCAAGGATAGCCTCGGAGCGCTGCTTCAGCAGCTCATAGTCCACCAGAAGGAGGGATGAGAATTCCCCCATGTAATCAGAGAGATGGCCGCTTTTCTCAAAGGTGAGGGGGAAGATATATTCCTCATCCTCGATATTCTCCTGGTCCCACAGAATCTCCTTGCAAGGTGGAATCACAGCGCTCTCCAGCTTACCAGTGGTAGCCTGGGTAATCGGATCAAAGGTCTTGATAGCATCTATCTCGTCAAATTCAAATACAGCCCGGACAGGCTCATCGCTGCCGAAGGGATAGAAATCGAACACTTCGCCCCTTATGGCAAAATCACCTGGAACTGACACCTTTGGGGTACGGATATAGCCGCACTTCTGCATCTGCATCTCAAGTTCAGAGGTGTTTACACTCTGCCCTTTCCGGATGAAAGAGATATGCTTCTTGAAATAATCCACCGGCACCATAGGGGTAAGAAATGCTCCCACCGATGTGACAGCTATGCACTTTGAGCCCGAAATCAGCTTGGTCAGAGCCTTCACCCGGTTTCCGCAGTTCTGGGCGCCAGGGCTTTCTCCCCTATAGGGCAAAGTGGTCCAGGCAGGTAAATAGCAGGCATCCCTGCAGCACAGGGAGATATCCTCAAAAAAGAGCTCAGCCTCCTTATCGTTGGGAAGGACAATTAAAAAAGAACCCTTGGAATAGCGGAAAATGTCAGCAATGACTGCCGCCAGGGGCAGCTTACGGATGCCATCAATAGTAATTGGGAACTTCTTGGAGCAAAAGATATCCACCAGCTTCTTGTGAGCCGGGAGGGGTCTGAACCGGGAGGTAAGATCTTTGATGAAATCGTCAATCAATTTCACAAAAACAAGATACCACAAAAAAAATATAATTTAAATATAGATTAAAGGACAAATGTGTGGGATAATAAGGCGAGGAAAGAAATGACAATTTTCAGTATAGTAGAAAACCAGAACCTTCAGCAGGCTATTCAGCGGGCTGCCACACCCCAGTATAACCTGGTGCTTCATAACAACCCTATCTCTTCCCTGGATGAGATGAGGGAGAAGAACCCTGATGTGATTCTTTTCAACTATGATGATTATCCTGATTACTGGGAAAGTATCTATCTTTTTTCAAAGTATAATTTAAATAATTGTAAATTTATATTACTTTTCGGTCGCACATTTTTAATAAATGATAGTTCTAAGGCTGAATTCTTAGGAGTTGACCTTCTTCCCTGGCACACAGACACCAGAAGCTTTGTGGCAGACTTGAAGGAAAAATTAGAAGACGTAGTATGATTCAATACCGTTGTCTTTGAGCAGAAGCACGGTGTTGTTCACATCCATATTGGCATCCACCGGTATAGAAACCTTATAGAGTGTCTTGTCTCCAGATTTAACTGTATTGACAGCAGGCTTAAGCCCCAGATCCTTCAGCTTTTTCTCCATGTTCTTAGCATTGGTCTCGCTGCCGAAGGAGCCCACCTGGATTGCCACAGGCCGCCTTACCGATGCATCCTGTTCCGCCTGGGTCGAGGTGCGGCTCTGGCTCTCCACCGCCTTGCTTATGGTGGTGCCGGAATAATCGGAAGAGAGGAAGATGCGGGACGGAGTAATGGGGAAGGCGGCCTTCTCCGACGCAAGGCGTGCTTCAAAGCCGCCTGCTTTCAGCTTCTTGGCTGCCGCATCCTTTATCTCGGACAGGGAGAAGGCAGAGGCAATGTCGTATACAAGGTAGAGCACGCCGTCGTCGGAGCTGGTGGCAATGCAGGCGGCAAGCTGCTTTATTCCAGCCTCCGATTTACCCTGGGAAAGCAGGACTGCCCCACCCATGGCCCTGGCTTTGTCCTTAAGGGGAGCTTGAGCTTTCTCCTGCACCACCCTGAACTTGAGGTAAGGGAGCTCAAACTCCCCCTGCTCGTAAAGCAGTGCGGCAGACATATACAGGGAATACCAGGCCTCCTGGTTTGCATCAAAGGCAAGCTGGAAGTACTGCTGGGCCAGATCAAACCTGCCGCACATCAGGGCCAGGTTTGCCGCCTTGGTGAAAATATCATATTTTTCCTGTATCCGGTCCTTGCAGGAACCTACAGCCTCCAGAATCTTGCTGGCGCTGGTCTCCTGTCTGAAAATCTCGTTCAGAGCCCTGTCAGGAACTTCCTTGCTGTTCTGGACAGTCTTATAGTACTGGTTCAGGTCGGCTCCCCACAGGGATGTGGATAAAAGCAGCAGGATGAGGATTAAATTATAACGGAAGATTGTTTTCAGAATGCTCAACGGGAATATCCTTCTCCTTCCCTTTTTTCTTCTTTTCCTTTACAGGCTTTTCCTTCTTCTCTTTCTTGCGTCCGAACATAAAAGGAAGCATGAATATGGCTCCTAATGCAAATGCCACTGTCACAGAGAGGAATATGGGCACATGGCTGAAGGAGGTGAAACCGAAGTTGATATCGGTGGCGTTGGAAAGGTTGAGCGCAGCAAACAGCGCATAAAAGCAGATGAAGATAATAAACAGAATCATCCTGAATCTCATACTCTCACTCCTTTGTATGTATTTCCATTGCAGGAAAGCAGCTTAACATCCAAGAACTTCCCTATTGTATCACATTTTTCGGGAAAAACAACCATCTCGTCCCCCTCTGTGCGTCCCAGCATCTCTTTTTCATCCTTCTTGGAGACAGATTCCACCAGAACACGCTGCACCTGTCCTACCTTCTTCTCCTTTTCCTCAGCGCTTATACGGTGCTGCAGAGCTATGACCTTCTCCAGCCGCTTAAGCTTGGTCTCAAGGGGCAGGCTGTCTGCCATGGTGCAGGCTTTAGTCCCTTCCCGTGGATTATAATAATAGGTGTAGGCATCAATAAACTGCACCTTCCGCATAAGATCCAGTGTAGCCTCCAGATCCTCCTCAGTCTCCCCCGGGAACCCTATGAGGATGTCAGTGGTAAGGGAGACACCGGGGACCTTTTCTTTTATCTCTGACACGATGTCCAGATAGTGCTCCCTTGTGTAACGCCGGTTCATAAGGCCAAGAATACGGTTGCTGCCATGCTGCACCGGCAGATGTATATGACGGCATACCTGGGGATTGGCCGCTATGGTGTCGATAAGATATGAGCTGAAATCCTTGGGATGGGATGATAGGAACCGCACCCAGCCTATGGAATCTATATGTCCGCAGATAAGTTCCAGAAGCTCAGGGAATGATATCTCCTTCCCCTTGTATGTCCCCCGGTAGGAGTTCACATTCTGCCCTAAAAGGGTTATCTCCTTCACATTGTGCTGCTCAAGGAACTCAATCTCGTGGAGAATCTCCTCGGCACTCCGGGACACCTCCCGGCCCCGCACATATGGGACGATGCAGTAGGAGCAGAAGTTGTTGCAGCCATGCATTATGGGGACAAAAGTCTTGAAGCTCTTTCCATCGGAATGATATTCCTGGAAGGTGTAGGTGCTGCTCTCCTCCTCCGGCAGCCCCTCAAGATACTCAAGGATGTTGTTCTTCTCCAGGGTTCCCAGCACCAGGTCCACAGTCCCTCTGCAGGTGGTGTAGAGCTCCTCCTTGACCCGCTGGGCCATGCATCCTATTATGACCAGCTTGAAGCTATGGCTCTCCTTAAGCTTCTTGAAGTAGCCTATGCGGCCCCAGATGCGGTCCTCTGCAGTCTGGCGCACCGAACAGGTGTTTATGATTATGAGATCAGCTTCTATGTCAGAGGGCACACTCTCCCACCCTCTGCGCCTCAATATAAGCTCCAGGGAGTCGGATTCCGCCTTGTTCATCTGACAGCCGTATGTCTCAATAAAATACTTTTTCATTCAGCAATCTTTTCCTCAATAAATTTTTTAACAACTTTCCAGTCGTTGTCAAGGGGAACAACTATCCAGGCCCCTTTGTCGAAGTCCTCGTCCACCTGATCCTCTGCAAGGCCGGTGGCCAGCAGATTGGTGTAAGTTGCATACAGCACATTGCCTGTGCTCAGCACAGCCTGGTTTATGGTAACATCCTGATAGCTGCGGTACAGGCTGAAGGCCTCAAGCCATGAAATATCGGTTTCCACATATTTGAAGCCCAGCTTGATGATACGGCTCAGCTGGTTTATATCGGTAAGACCTATGGAAAGGAGCTTGTTCCTTACAGCCTTAAGAATCTGCTGCTGACGCATATCCCGGGAGAATACAGGGGTATAATGACGGGCTCTGGCTATACGGAGAGCCTGCACACCATTCACATGATGCACTCCAGCAGGATAGTAAAGGGTCGACCACTTGCCGTTCTCATCCCTCACACGGTATGTGGGATCCACCAGAGGCTCGGCAAGCTCCACATCTATGCCCCCGAGAACATTCACCAGCTCGGCAAAGGCATACATATCCACCATCACATATTTATCAATTGCAAGTCCTGTGATCTCGGATATAGTATTTTTCAGGACATCAGCACCGAAACGGCGGTAAATGCTGTTTATCTTGGTCCTTTTATAGAACAGGTCACGGGGCAGGCTTACAAGGGTGGCTTTGTTGAGATTCAGATCCAGGGTTGCCACAATCAGGGTGTCGGTATTACGCTGGTTCATACCGCATATAAGGATGGTATATTTACCATCTGAGTCTGCACCTGTTTTAAAATTCAGTTTTTTTTTACGGAGGAGACAACCACATTGTCGCTGTCAAACAGATAGACCTCGCCGGTATCCTTCTCCAGGGAGAGGGTGCCTATTTTAAAGCCTCCCCTGTCGGTGATGGCAAAATCATAGCTTTCCTCGTTATCCTTAGGCTCCTGGGCTATTGTGAACCCTTTAGTATCCAGGAATGCCATGAAGGCAGGATCCTTGACCATGGCAGAAAGTTCTTCCAGCTTAGATTCGGTCTTTTTTTCAGACACAGTACGGACATCAAACAGAGTGTGAAGCTTAAGCAGGTCTTCCCAAAGCTCATCAGTATCCTTGCATTTTATATTTCCAAGTGAGATATTGCCATCCACCAGGTCCAGCACCATGCTGCAGAGGAGCGAGCCGTCGTTGCGGCGGATGTCGTAACCGGTCTGGACAGCCTCATCTGCCCTTTTCTTAATATAAAGCTTATGCTCTGAAAGATAGGAAAGGAGCTGCTGATTCCTGGAAAACTGGTCCAGTTTCTTTGCCACAGGCTCCATATGTGCATAATGGGCATGAATGCGGATGTTGTTGGCTTCGATAAAAGAGGCGAGCTCCTTGTCTGTGCTTATTTTTGCAGCAGACACCTTGTCAAAGGTCTCGGCATCGAACTGGACCTTGCCTCCGGTGGTGTACGGCAGGATAGAGAGTCTGTAGAACAGCTTATTGCCGCTGGAAAGGAGTATCTCCCTCCCTTTCTGCACCGGTGCCAGGTTATGGGTGCGATAAAGGTCCAGGCATTCCTTGGATTCCATGAAATAGGAACACCCTTTCCGCAGCATGGATTCACTGAACTCAGACATCAGCTGGTCCAGGGCGCTGTAGTAGTAAGCATAATCATCGGCAGGTGCCTCAGGAGTCTCCTGGGTCAGGTCAGAGCCATAGCTGTTTATCTTAAGGCCAAGCACATTCCGTGCATCGGACAGGTCCTCCCCCATGTTCTGCAGGGTATAATCCAGATTTCCTACGGCGGCAGCTGTCTCCTTTGCAGAGGCAGAAAGCTTCTTGACAGCCTGGAGCGTCACAATATTGAACACTAAAAGACCGATAAGGAAGCAGGTCAGGAGTGAAAAAAGGATTATGTAGCGGACCTTGGCCTTGTTCATCAGTGCCGGAAACTCCTCTGGCCTGTGTAGACCATGGCGGCATTATATTCGTTGCAGGCTTCGATAGATTCAAAGTCACGGAGAGAACCGCCAGGCTGAACCACAGCGGTGACACCCTCTTTAAGACCGATGTCGATTCCGTCACGGAACGGGAAGAAGGCATCGGAAACCATTATGCTTCCCTTAAGGCCACCGTGCTCATCATTTACTACAGACTCGATGGAAGCGCGCTTTTCCGGGTCTTTGAGTTCGTACCAGGACTTCTCGTAGAGATCCCAGCAGATACGGTCGCACATCTTCTTATATGCCTTGTCACGGGCAATCTCGGCGACACCTACCCGGTCCTGCTCACCAGTCCCGATTCCTACGGTAACGCCGTCTTTTACATAGATGACAGAGTTGCTTGTGACGCCGCTTTCCACCAGCCAGCCGAATATGATGTCCTCGAACTCCTTGTCGGTGGGCTGACGGTTAACTCTGTATTCGGTCCCTTTGTATTCACACACAGCAGGGAGAAAATCCTCTTTTCTGCGGGCCTTGGGCAGATATGACCACTGGGCGATGACACCGCCGTCCAGGATAGACTTGAAATCCATGAACCTGGAATAGGCAAAGTCCTGGAGCTTATCTATGTTCTTGATCCGCATGACACGGAGGTTCTTCTTGGTCTGGAAAAGCTCGAAAGCCTTCGGGGAGAACTCAGGGGCTGCAACTACCTCGACATAACCTTCTGTCACCAGCTCAGCGGTCTCCAGATCCACCTCTCTGTTAAGGATTACAGCACCGCCGAATGCGGCAATGCGGTCTGCCATAAGGGATTTATGGAAGGCATCGGCCAGTGTCTCTCCCTTCGCCACACCCGATGGGTTGTTGTGCTTTATGATTACGCTGCATGGTGTGTCGGTAAAGTAGCGGAGGATATTGAGTCCGTTGTCCACATCGGTGATATTGATTTTTCCCGGATGCTTGCCGGACTGGAGAAGCTCCACATCAGAGGCCAGATAGCGGCCCTGGAGAATTGTCTCCACCCCGCCGATGGCAAGGTTTCCGTTTATAAGCTTGTACATGGCTGCAGGCTGGTCAGGGTTCTCGCCGTACCGGAGTCCCAGCTTCTCGCCACCGATATCCCACTGCACCTTCTCGTAAAAAAGGGTCTGCTTGTCGCTGTCAGAATTCCTGAAGCTTATATCCATGAACTGGGGGAAAGAGTCTTTGTTGATATTCTTGTACATATCCTTAAGATTTTCTGCCATAGCTTGACTCCTTAGTGAAGATTATATACTTTGGCGGCATCGGCCGGTGCAAGACCGGCAAGATATGCGCTGATTGCTGTATCATACTTTGCTGTGGTGCTGAATGTCTTTTTAGCCAGTTCAAACCGCTGTGCAAAGCTCAATGCACCCTTCTGGGCCTTAAGGTTCTTGAGAAGCACCGGATAATCAGCCGGATCTGTCACAGAAGCCACACGGAGGAAGTTCTTGGCAGATGCACGGAGCATGCATGGACCTCCGATATCGATGTTTCCACGGGCATTCTCTGATGTGGACTCTGCCTTTGCCACTGTCTTCTCGAATGGATAGAGGTTTACAACTATCATGTCAAAGATTGTTGCATTGGTCCGGGCAATGTCCTTCTTGTGGGCATCGTTGTAGGTCTCGGAAAGAATTCCAAGGTAAATCTTGAAGTCCAGTGTCTTCACAAGGCCGCCCTGCATCTCGGGCTGCTTTGTGTAGTCGGAAACCTGGATAAGGTTCTTATCTGCAACAGCGCCCAGCCACCCTTTGATTGCGGTGTAGGTACCGCCTGTAGAGTAAATCTTGATATCAGGATTGACCTGGATAAGACCTTTCACAAACTCTTCCAGCCCTGTTTTATCTGAAACGCTGATAAGCACATTCTTAAGTGCCACCATATCATCAATTTCAGTTACTGTATTAATCATTTATGCTCTCCTTATGCACCATGACAGTGCTTGTATTTCTTGCCGCTGCCGCAGGGGCATGGGTCGTTCCGGCCAACTTTAGGGGTGCTGCGGATTACCTGCACATTCCCTGTGGGATTTGAAGTGACTGCTCCGCTCTGGGATGCCATATTTCTGTGGGAATCGAACTGAGAGGACTCCTGGTGGGTTGCCACCGATGCAGCCTGGGTCCGCTGAGGCTGTTCTGAATACCGTTCAACCTTTACATTGATGACTTTGCGGACAATCACCTTGCGGATATCATCTATCATCTTGTCAAAGATATCAAAGCCTTCCAGCTTGTACTCAAGGAGCGGATTCTTCTGGCCGTAGGCCCGCAGGTTCACAGCTTCCCGGAGCGCATCCAGGTTCTCCAGGTGCTCCTGCCACTTGATATCAATAAGACGTAGGTATTCCATCCGGGCAAACATATTGAAGTTCTCCACACCCACCTTGGAAGCCTTGTCATCCATCTCGCTGTAAATATTGTCCAGAATCGCCTGCTTAAGATCAGACAGGGTCTCAGACTTAGTCACATCTATATGGGCATCGGGTGTATAATAGAGAGTCTCCCTGAACCGGTTTATGATCTCCGGAACCTCTGACATCTCTTTGGTTCCCTCGAAGAGATCGTCGGCAAACTCTGCAATAATACCCTTGATATGGCCGATGAAGTCTTTGTCGGCAAGAACTTCCTCCCGCTTGGAGTAAATATATTTACGATGTTCGCTGAGCACATTGTCATAATCAAGAAGGTGCTTACGGATCTCGTAGTTCCGCTCCTCCACCCGTTTCTGGGCATTCTCTATGGACTTGCTTATCCATGGATGGTGGATAGGCTCATCACCTTTCATCCCGATGCGGGCCATCATGGACTTAAGGTTGTCACCGCCGAAAAGACGCATAAGGGTGTCGTCCAGAGAGATGTAGAACTTGGATTTTCCCGGATCTCCCTGACGTCCGGAACGGCCCCGGAGCTGGTTGTCGATACGCCGTGACTCATGGCGCTCGGTACCGATTACATAAAGACCGCCAAGAGATTTTACCTCCTCGTAGTCCACCTTCCATTTTTCGGTAGCCTTGGAAAGGGCTTTCTCGTATTCCTCCGGCTCTGCATCGGTGCCGCACATCTTGCGGGCCATGAACTCAGGGTTGCCTCCCAGCTTGATATCGGTACCACGGCCAGCCATGTTGGTGGCAATGGTGACAGAGCCTTTGGCACCGGCCTCGGAAATAATCATAGCCTCCCGGGCATGGTTCTTGGCATTCAATACCTCATGGCGGATTCCCCTCTTGGTCAAAAGAGATGAAAGCTGCTCCGACTTCTCGATGGAGACTGTGCCCACCAACACTGGCTGCCCTTTTGTATGAGCTGCTGATATTTCGTCGCAGATAGCCTTGAACTTATAATCCTCGTTAAGATAGATCTCGTCATCCATATCCTCCCTGATAACAGGGCGGTTTGTAGGAAGTACAACAACATCCAGGTCGTAGATCTTGGTGAACTCCCGTGCCTCGGTATCTGCAGTACCTGTCATACCGGAGAGCTTGTCGTACATTCTGAAGTAATTCTGGAATGTGATGGTGGCATGAGTCCTGTTCTTCCGTGCAACCTTGATCTTCTCCTTGGCCTCGATAGCCTGGTGGAGACCGTCAGAATATCGTCTTCCGGTAAGGATACGGCCGGTGAACTCATCTACTATCTGCACCTCCCCGGCCTGCACTACATAGTCCACATCACGGTGGAACAGCTTGTGGGCTTTAAGAGCCTGGGTGAAGTAATGGATATATTCGAAGTTTTCGTCGATGAAAAGAGAGCCCTCTATATATTTATTCTTGAGAAGGAGGGCTTCTATCTTATTCATTCCATCATTGGTGAAGACAACATGCTTGGTCTTCTCGTCCAGCTTATAATCCCCCACCAGATCCTTTTCATCCTCCGGATACTCGCCGGTCTCGGGATTCTTTTTGCATTCATCAAGATAGTGGATAAGCTTGTCCACCTGATAGAACTTGCTTGTGTCGTCCTCGGCCGCACCTGATATGATAAGAGGTGTCCTGGCCTCGTCGATAAGGATGGAGTCTATCTCGTCCACAATTGCAAAGTTATGACCACGCTGCACCTTCTGGTCGTCGCTCCAGCGCATGTTGTCACGGAGATAGTCGAAGCCCAGCTCGTTGTTGGTGGCATAAGTTATGTCGCAGTTATAGGCCGCTTTCTTGGCAGCAAAATCCATGTTGGAAAGGACTGTGCCTACAGTTATCCCAAGGAATTTATGAACCTTGCCCATCCACTGGGCATCCCGCTCGGCCAGGTAGTCGTTTACTGTCACAATGTGGACACCCTTGCCGGAAAGGGCGTTAAGGTATGCTGCAGTTACACTGGCAAGAGTCTTTCCCTCACCGGTCTTCATCTCGGTTATCTTACCCTGATGAAGAACTATTCCACCCATAATCTGGACATCATAAGGGCGCTCGCCCAGCACCCTGCGGGATGCCTCCCGGCACAGTGCAAAAGCCTCAGGCAGAATATCGTCCAGGGTCTCCCCCGCACTGAGCCGCCCTCTGAAGCTCTGGGTCACTTCCTTGAACTCATGGTCCTTAAGGGACATTGCCCAGCTTTCCTTCTCGTTCACCTTATGTAGAATAGGAAGAAGGGCCTTTAAATCCCTGTCATGCTTGGAACCGAATATAGCCTCGACAACTTTCTGCAACATATAAAAAATTATATATAAAAATTATATAAAAAACAACTATTTAGAAGGGATGGACAAAAAAAAGGCTGATTGAAAAATCAGCCTAGATTCGAATTGCAAATAGTTAACTGGGAGGGGAACTATATTGCCTCGACACTTTTATTATCGGAACATGAGAAAAATTTATTAAGCTTTTTTTTATTTTTTCAAATATATTTTGAAAATTCCTGTGATAAGCAGGATGAAGATGATTGCGGCAACTCCTCCGGGGATATATCCGTTGGCAAAGAACATCCATGAAAGGACAGCCGACATGAATAAAAGGAAGGAATAAATAATGCGTACTATCACCGGCAGAATGTGGTGTCTTACTATATCTCCAGCGCCAACACCCGCTTTTCTAAGACCTCGGATCCGTATTGCCGGTATGATGATCAAAGCCAAAATCACACACAGCAGGATGAACCAGTTGTAGGCAGTCTTGGAATGGATTGCAGTGCTCCATAGCGGGTATACCACTATTGCAGCCAGGGCAACACCAGCCGCAGCTGTAAGGAGCATAGTCAGCAACCCAGCCAGAAGACGGGGATAAAACATCATAAGCTCTTTCACAGCAGATTCTTTCTTATTCATAACTATATCCTACAACAAATTGCATCATGTAGCAACCATGTGATCAACAGCCGGACAAAGCACAGTGAACCAGTGGAACAAGCTTTGCCTCGGGAGAGAGCGCCCTTTTATACATGGGGTCAGCATATATAAGGTCTGCCTCTTTTGAGGTGGTGGTAAGTTCGTCCTCCCCCTGGAAGAAGAGGTCCTGCTCCTCGGCAAACTCTGCATCCTGCAGGAAGAAGCTGCCTACAATAATATGGGCATCGGAGGTGCGTCTTATAATATTACGCAGAGTATTACCTACCCCCTGCTGGTGCACTATAAGTATATGCTTTGCCCTGCCAGCATCTTCGGCAGCCTTTACCAAGGATGGACTTTCAGGATAGCTGAGCCTGTAAGGAATTCCAAATTTTTCCTTTATGAAACGGCATGCCGCCAAAGCCCCGGCAGAATAGCAGACATTTTCCTTGGGAACCCTTTCTGATGCAAGGGAGGCAAGGTCATCATCAAAGGCCCTGTTGAGAGGTGTTGCGCCGAATACAGCAGCGCTGGAAAATTCCGGCAAGAACTTCTTTACATAAGCCATAACTGCCTTGGCTTCGCCGAAGGAGTAATTCTCCATTCCCGATGTGTTCACACTGAATGAAGGGATGCCGGTCTCCTGCTCCACTGCCTTTGCAGAAGCAGCCAGGTCTGTTCCGATGACAGAGACAGCCGGCGTACCTATCAGAGCAATAAACTTGTATTTACCTAGGGCGGCTGCGGCGCATATCTTTCTCTTAAGCCTGTCATCCCTGCCGAAGATAGTGTCCATCTCTCTTATGGCAGCGCTGTAGAAGCACACCTTATCACCATAGAACCGGGGCTCGTCGTAGCCAGCCACATTGCCGGAGCAGCCGCCTGGATCGCACAGCACCACAAGGCCGCCTGCAGCATACAGCGCCGAGACTGCCCCTGAGTAATCGGGAGCAAAGGGTGCCAAATATCTGAAGAATCCTTTCATACCTGCCCTCTACACCGTCAAATATGTCCCTTTCATCTGCTCTCTGTGTCCCTTGGGGTTCAAGAAGGCAGAGTCCATAATTTCCAGCAGCGCATGTATGCCGTCAAAGCCGTAGAAAGTCCTGTCAAAGGGCCAGGCGGCGATTACTGCACTCTGATTATAATAACCAGCATCCAGACCCAGCATAAGATCGGCCTGGGGCAATGTGGCTGGGCAGGCTGCAGTGGAAGGATGCACGCCGGAATAGACCTTCAGCTCGGGTGCCACCTTGTTCAAAGCAGCAATCAGGTCCCAGTCCTCGGGATGAATCATATCTCTGAATACATAGGGCACCTCTATTCCAGAACCAAGCAGCATAAGGGCAATATCGAAGGGGTTGCCGCAGACAGCCTCGCCTACTGCGATTCTTTTGTCCTTATACTTCAGGGCAAACTCTCTTAACGCTTTTTCTGCCGCCTGCTTTTCTTTTCCGCAGCAGATATCAGCCTTAAGAAAAGCACCAAGCTTTTTATAATTCTCTTCTATTATGTCAGGCACATAGGATGTGAACAGCTTAATATAAGGCATTCCAAGTCGTTTTTCCAGGTCAGCACCGCATGCGGCAGCCTGTGGATGCACTATCAGGTTGGCTCTGGAACAGCCCATCTTCTGCAGTTCCTCAAAGCTGCTGCAGCCTGCCACTGTCTTTATCTCTTTTATACCAGTTCCCGCCAGAAGAGCAAAAAGCTCACTTCCATTCTCAAGTGGAGCAAAGGTTCCAAGAAGATTGATTGCATCTTTCCCCTCTGGAACATTTTCCCGGGCCTCAAAGCAGTTTGTTATGGCCTGGCGGACCTGGACCATGGGTCCGTAGTTTCCATCCCTTACAATAGGATCCATGAAGGTGGTGGTTACAGGAATGCCAACCTGAGCACTTATCTTTTTACCCAATCCTGCAAGGTCTGTTCCAAGAAGGGCATCCAGACATGTCATGCAGATAATGACTGCCTTGAACTGGCCCAAGTCTTTTATATATTGAACTGCCTCAGGTATTTTCTTTAAATATGAGCCAAGGGCGATGCTCCTGTCGTCAAGGTTAAGATAGAACATACGGTGTGCAAAGCCATATTTCTCAGCCACAACTGTTCCGGAGCGGCTGCATCCCATAGGGCCTACCATAAGCATTGCGCTTTCGGGCAGCAGCATAGCTGTGCGTTTCACTCCGAAGCCGGAACTGCCTGGTCCATTATAGTGGAGCCAGCAGCCGCCGAACACGCTCACCGATTTATTCTGTCTCTCTTCAGATGCAAGCTGTTTTATAGTCCTGAATTCAGCACTCATTGCCCTTACACTTCATTATTTTATCTGCAATCGAGAAAAACTCTCTGCTTATAGGGATGTCGGGATTTCCCTCCACAACAGTCATTCCCTTATCCTCAAAATCCATTATCTCCTGGGACCGGGGCAGATGTCCTATGACAGGAACCCCTATGCTGTCGGCAAAGGTCTGTACCTTCTCCTCCTCCCCCTTAAGGCCACGGGAATTGAAGATTATTCCCCTGACACGGGCATAGCCCCTTTCCTCAAAGTTCTTTACAGCTGTACGTATATTGTTGGCAGCAAACAGAGACATCTTCTCGCCGGAGGTGACAATGTATATGTCCTGGGCATAGCCTTCCCGTATAGGAGCGGCAAAGCCTCCGCACACCACATCCCCAAGGACATCGTAGAGCACTACATCTGGCTTAAGGGTATCGAAGACATTAAGCTCGTCCATAAGCTGGAATGTGGCTATTATTCCTCTTCCTGCACAGCCAAGTCCAGGTGTGGGACCACCTGTCTCCATGCACATGACTCCGGAGAAACCGGTGTGAATTATATCCTCAATCTTAGGGTTGGAATCATGGTCCCTCATGTAATTGAGGACAGGCTCAAGCTGTTTTCCATGCATCAGGTTGATTGTGGAATCAGCCTTAGGGTCGCAGCCTATCTGCATGACCTTGAAGCCGCTTACTGCAAGAGCTGCCGATATATTGGAGGTCACGGTGGATTTTCCGATTCCCCCTTTCCCATATATTGCAATTTTCTTCATACGGTATACCTAGTAAAAACCCCGGTGAAAACACCGGGGTCGGAATTGAACTTAAGAGAGTGTACATAGCCGTACCGGCTTGGGGACATTTTTAAGCCTGTGCTGCCTCTCTCTTAGCCTTTGCCTCTGCAATAACAGCATCAGCAATCTTGCCGTTTATCGGGCTGTAGTGATCGAATTCAACCTCGAAGGAGCCGGTTCCTGATGTGAGTGAGCGCAGGTCAATAGCATATCTCAGAAGCTCAGACTGTGGAACTTCTGCATTTACCTGCTGCATACCACCACCAATGCTGTCCTGACCAAGCACTCTACCACGCTTGGAACTCAGGTCAGAAAGAACATCACCCAGATACTGATCGTCGACAAATACTGTAAGTTTCATGATAGGCTCCAGGAGAACAGGTGAAGCCTTTTCAATGACATCCTTAAGACAGCCTTTGGCTGCAAGCTTGAATGCCATTTCTGATGAGTCGACAGGATGCTCTTTTCCATCGAACAGGTTTACTTCTATATCTACAACCGGATATCCTGCAAGAACACCTTCCTGCATTCCTTCCGCAATTCCCTTCTCAATTCCAGGGATATAACCCTTGGAAACTGCACCACCCTTGATGGTGTTGATAAATCTGAGATACTCGCCTCTCTCGATAGGCTGAATCTCGAAATGAACCTCTGCAAACTGACCATGACCGCCAGACTGCTTCTTATGACGGAAGCTGCCGGATGCCTTCTTGGTGACTGTCTCCCGGTAAGCAACCTGTGGAATCTTGGTGGTGATACCAATCTTCTGGTTGTTCTGGATCTTGTCCAGGATCATGTTGACCTGGAGTTCGCCCATTCCGGATACGATAGTCTCGGCTGTCTCCTTGTTGTAGGAGATACGGAATGTGTTATCCTCTGTTGAAGCCTTCTGCATGAACTGTGCCAGCTTGTCCTCGTTCTTCTTGTCGTTGGCAGATACAGAAACCTCGTATGTAGGGGTCGGCAGACGCAGCTTGATGAATGTGTCCTTGAGCTCGCCTGTGAACATTGTGTCGTTAGTCAGGGTAAGAGGCATCTTGGATGCGATACCGATATCACCTGCAACAAGCTCGTTAAGGTCAACCAGCTTCTTTCCTACCGCTGTATAAAGCTTAGTAACCTTCTCCTTCTTTCCCTCTCTGGAGTTCATAAGCTCCATATCGGCTGTAACCTTACCGGTTATGCACTTCCAGAATGAGAGCTTACCGGAGAACTGGTCAATATTTGTCTTGAATGTGAATACTTTGACATCCCCATCCGGTGAGATAGGAACCAGAGTCTGCTTACCTTCTTCATCCAGGAGCACATCGTTGAATCCAAGCGGAGATGGAGAAATTTCGGAGATGAAGTTTACAAGAGCCTCAATACCAGAACCTGCAAGACCAGAACCGCAGAGAACCGGAGCCAGCTTATTGTCATGGAGACCCTCGATAAGAGCCTTCTTAACATCCTCTGGACTGAGCTCACCGCTTTCCAGGTATTTTTCCATGATCTCGTCGTCACCTTCAGCAGCGCCCTCGATCATTGCTTCTTTATACTGTGCAACCAGATCTGCCATATCAGCAGGAATATCTGTCGCAACCTCTTTTCCACCGCCGGCAGGAATCATATATGCCTTTTCATTCAAGAGGTCGATGACACCTTTGAAATCCTTTGCATCGCCCATAGGAATGACTACAGGAACAAATGTCTTATGGAACTTCTTCTTAAGGTCTTCCAGAGCTGCGGAGAAGGAAGCTCTGTCCTTGTCCATCTTGTTGATGAAGATGAACCGTGGAATGTTACGGCCATCCATACGACGCCACAGCTTGATTGTCTCAATCTGGGCACCAGTATCTGCACCTACAACCAGCATTCCGGTCTCGCAGGCCCGGAGTCCCAGGATAACCTCTCCTACGAAGTCAGATGCACCCGGAGTATCTATAAAATTAAGCTTCTTGCCGTTTTTCTCAATGAATGAAAGTGTGGAATGGAAGGAAATCTTCTTGTCGATCTCCTCTTCTGTATAGTCGCTGACTGTCTTTCCACTCTCTACAGTCTCAGCCTTTGGAATTGCACCATTTGCAAAAAGAATATGCTCAAGCAGAGTTGTCTTTCCTGTGCCTGTATGCCCAGTTATAGCTGTGTTTTTAATTTGTTCAGTAGTAAATCCCATAAAAAATCCTCCTGTTGGGCTCTATATATGATAAGGGAGAGTAGCCTGAATTGTCAATAAATATTTTTACTTATATATAAAATATTTACGGCTCCAGCTCCTGGACTATATCCATTTTGGAGATAGGACTCTCGTTTTTTACCGCATATTCGTAGGCTGTCATCCCTGCATCTGACTTAAGCTTTATGTCTGCCCCATCATCAAGAAGAGCCTTGATAATCGATGAATTCTCGTTCTGGAGGGCTGCCAGCATCAAAGGAGTAAGGCCGCCGTTCTTTTCCTTGGCATTCACATCGGCCCCAGCTTTTGTAAGGATATGGATGACCTCAGGGTTGCCATTGTGCATAGATGCATACATAAGAGCCGAGATTCCGTTGACATCGGTCTGTTTCGGATCTGCTCCCAGTTCCAGGAACTTCTGTGTCATTTCCGAGGAGAAATTGTAGAAGCAGGCATAGAGGAACGGAGAGACCCCGTTGGCATTATATTCGCTTATGGAGAGGCCTTTCTTATAAAGGAGCTCCACTATTGCAGGATTGGGATTGTAGATAGCTGCATAGCACATAGGGTTGAAAGCATCCACCTTGCAGTTAAGATCAGCTCCGTTGTCGATAAGGACACGGAGAACATCCACATTCTTGTTGGACTGTGCTGCCATCATCACAACCGGAAGGCCATAACGGTTCTTGGAATTGCAGTCTGCCCCGCTCTTAATAAGGGATTCTGTGATCTTGGGGTTCTCGTTATAGGTGACAGCATAGATAAGAGGTGTCCGACCGTCCATATCCTTGTCATTTATATTGGCACCTGCAGCCAGCAGAGTATCGGTGACAGCAGACTTGAAGTTCCCGCCGGCCGCAACCATAAGCGGAGTCTCCTGATCCTTGTTCCGTGCATTCACATCTGCACCAGCCTCGATAAGGGTCTTGAAAATATCCACATTAGTAGTACGCTGGGCGGCAAGCAGCAGTGCTGTGTCGCCATGTATATCGGTCTCATTAACCTTAGCACCATGCTTAAGAAGAAGCTTTACAACATCAAGAGCATCATCACTCAGGCATGCTATCATAAGAGGAGTCCTGGCCTTATCGCCACTGCCTCCGTTCACGTTGGCACCATCCTTTATGGCAGCCTCGATCTTGGCCACATTATTTGTGCCGACAAGGGAAGCAAACTGCTCTGTCTTCTTATCTGCAAATCCAAATACTGGAATAATAAGGATAAGAGCAATAATCAAAAGCTTCTTCATATTGACTCCTTGAAACGGCAGATCGAGGTGGCCATCCGGGTTTCAAGATCATGGATATAAGCCTCTTTGGAGGCATATGGAGCTCTGGCCACACCGCTTTTTATTGCAGCCTCTGCCACTGCAGAAGAAACCTGGACAAACACCCGCGGGTCGAAAGGCTTTGGAATAATATAGTCCCTGCCGAATTCAAGGCTCTTGGCGTTGTATGCCTTGAGAACCTCTTCCGGCACAGGCAGCTTTGCAAGATCTGCAAGGGCGTGGGAAGCGGCAACCTTCATCTCTTCGTTTATAGCCGATGCCTCCACATCCAAAGCTCCCCGGAAGATGAAGGGGAAGCCCATGACATTGTTCACCTGGTTCGGATAATCGGAACGTCCTGTAGCCATGATGACATCGGCCCGGGCAGCAGTTGCCTCGGGATAAGTTATCTCAGGATCCGGATTAGCCAGGGCAAACACAATTGGATCGGTATTCATGGTTTTGAGCATTTCACCTGTGACAAGCCCTTTGCCGGAAAGGCCCAGGAACACATCGGCTCCCTTGAGGGCATCGGCCAGGGTACCAGCTGCAGTGCCAGTGGCAAAGAACTCCTTGTACTTGTTCATTCCTGCTGCCCGGCCCTTGTAGATAATGCCCTTTGTGTCGCACATTGTTATGTTCTCTTTCTTCACACCCAGGGCAATATAGAACTTGCCGCAGGCAATGCCGGCAGCACCTGCTCCGTTTATGACAACTTTGACCTGGTCAATCTTCTTGCCTATTATTTCCAGAGCATTCAGCAGAGCAGCTCCGGTTATGATCGCAGTACCATGCTGGTCGTCATGGAACACAGGAATATCCATTGCAGCCTTGAGGGTGTCCTCTATCTCAAAGCACTCGGGAGCCTTTATATCCTCCAGGTTGATGCCACCGAAGGTTGGGCCCATAAGTTTGACTGCATCAATAAAAGCTTTTGGATCGCTGCAGTCCAGCTCCAGGTCAAAGACATCCACATCGGCAAAGCGCTTGAAAAGTACCCCCTTACCCTCCATAACCGGCTTTCCGGCATAAGGGCCTATGTTGCCCAGTCCCAGAACTGCAGTTCCATTGGTGATAACGCCGACCAGATTCTTTCTTCTGGTATATGTGGACACCAGGCTCTGGTCTGCCTTTATCTCAAGACATGGAAAAGCAACGCCCGGTGTATATGCACAGGAAAGATCGTCCTGAGTCTTACATGGTTTTGAAGGCATCACCTCTATTTTTCCAGCAATAGGAAAACTGTGGTATTTCAATGATTTTTCTTTAAGATCCATTTTTTCACCTGCCTAGCTCTCTGGCTGCTTTGAAAATACTTCCAAACAAGTCATGAATATTATTGATATCCACAGATGAGAAAGCTACCCGCAGGTATTTCTCCCCTATGGAGATAGTTCCGATTCCGTAGTGCTCCAGAAGATACTTACGCAGATTCTCCGCCCCTATTTTCTTCACCTCAAATGTCATAAAGTAGCCGGAATTGAACGGCAGGGCAACAAGAGGCACATCGGCAGGCATAGATTCAACAGCTTTCTTCACCTGCATGTAGCGCCCTTTCATCTTTGCTGCCACCGAAGCCTTCTCCTGATGGTATGTGATGCTCCGCATTCCCTTGAGGATGATATTCTGGGAGATAGTGGAACAGGTGGAGACTGTGGATCGGATAGAACCCATGATCTTCTTTTCCAGAACAGAAAGGGCAGCCTCATCCAGAGCCTTGCCACCGAAGGTGATGAAACCGGTGCGGAAGCCCCAGACCAGTTCCTCCTTGGTAGCACCGTCAATCTTGACTGCTGTTATGTTATCGTGAGCATCACACAATGATGCGAAAATGGACTGATGCTCTATATCGTTCTCGAAGAAAAGGCCGAAGTATGAGTCATCACAGATCACCAGCATGTCCTTGCCTGCGTCAGCCTGGCGCACCAGAGCCTGTACAATCTGCCGCTGCTCTGCAGTGGAGGGTGAATAGCCTGTGGGGTTATTAGGGAAGTTGAGAAGGATCACCACCTTGTTCCCCATTCTCTTTATAGTCTCTTCCATGGCATTGGCATTGAAATGGTAGTTATCGTCAAAGAGTGCAAATGTATCCACCTTTGCCTTGTGGAGCACATTGAAGATAAGCTTATAATTTCCCCAGAACATATTCGGGATTATCACATCATCATTTTCCCCTACAAAAAGATCAGAGACTATAGAAAGCCCGTGAGTGAGCCCTGATGTGATGATAGGCATGGAGACAGTCTTGTTGACCAGGGAGGGATTCTTCCGGATCATCTCCATCATCCATATCTGCCGGAGCTCAGGAAGGCCTGCGGTGGGGGCATAGGCAAACATCTCGGTAGCAGAAAGGCCATTGACAAGTTTGCGCATTGAAGGGATAAACATGGTCTGGCCATCTTCCATAGCCATTCCTATAGTTGCGTTATATTTATATGCATCTTTCTTTGCCTCTGCAGACTGGGAGATGATTCCTTTGGGGAAATACATTCTTTTTCCAAGGTCAGACAAGAGCCTGTAAACAGGCTTGTTCTCGATTACCGCATTTAATTCAGCAGCTAACTTATCCAAATATAGACCTCCAATAATACATCAACGGCGTTCCTATAATAACAGAAATTATAATACTTAGGTAGATAGTGAAATGAGTTTTTTTAATAAAAAATATGTTGATGATCACGATGAAAACGGCAGGTATAACAAGTCGGAGAGTCCGCCAGCCCTGCACAGTGACCGCAAAATCATAGATAAGACGGTTAAAATGGAGCCTTTGGTTAAGCACAGAGTTCTCAATAAAGAATATGACGGCACAAATAATAAGGCCAGCCACCCCTGCCCTGATTCCCCTTATTCCATGACGGATAAAGGAGACAGAAGAAAACTTTTCTGCCAGGAAGTAGATTGCCACAGTGATGAGCACTGCCGGAGTTATGAACCCCAGAGTCGCAATGATTCCCCCCATGGTGCCGGCCAGCGTTTTCCCCACATAAGTAGCAGTGTTGATCACTACAGGACCCGGGGTCATCTGAGCAATAGCCACAATATCGGCAAACTGCTCCACAGTGCACCAGCCACGGCTTAAGAGCTCAGACTGGATTATAGGAAGGTTGGCATATCCCCCGCCAAAGGCGAAGAAAGCAATCTTTGCAAACACAAGGTAGAGCATAATGTAGATCATTGTTCGCTCCCCCGGTACATAAGCATACCCAAAAGACCGCAGGCCGCCACCACATAGATTGCCGGAAGGTCGATAAACTCCACGGCAAGGAAGGCAAAAAGGCCAATGACAATATCCTTCCAGCATCGGAATGTCCTTCTCATCATGTTGCCCACAGTGTTGACAATGAACACAGTCACTGCGGCCCGGATGCTTATGAAGGCATATTCTGTCAGAGGTGAATTCTTCAGCATCTCTACAAAAGCAGTGATGAAAAGGATGATCGCAACAGGAGGGATGAGAACCCCTGCAAGAGCACACACAGAGCCTTTTTTACCAGCCAGTTTATAACCGATATTGAGGGCTGCATTCACCCCTATGGCACCAGGCATGGAATAGATTATTGCAAGAATATCATTCATCTGGCTGTCTGAAAGAAGCTTTCTGCGGCAGCGGAACTCCTGGTCCATCACAGCCAGCATAACAGGACCGCCACCTACTGTAAAGAACGAGATTTTAAAAAAAGCAAAGAAAAGATACCGACAGATATGCTTCACTGCTTGGGCGCATCACTTCTTTTTAGAATAGCCCGTACCCATAAGAATACTTATGAACTTGGTAGAATCAAAATAGCTGAACATTACACGGAGCATAACAGTGATAGGAACAGCAAGGATGGCGCCAAGCGGACCCCACAGCCAAGCCCAGAATGCCAAGGAGATAAGGATAAGTACAGGACTCAGGTTGAGGTTGGATCCCTGGATGCGCGGCTCAATCAGGTTACCCATGAGCTGCTGGATTCCCAGGTTGAGCAGGAACACTAAAGTAGGAAGGAAAACTTCCGGATAGAACTGTACAATACCCTGGATGGAAATCAAGATTACAACAACTGTAGAACCGACAGTAGGAACAAAGTTGAGTGCAAAGGCTATGCCGCCCCACACAAGGGCAAAGTCCACACCCAGAAGCTTAAGGGCGCCCCATACCTCAAGGCCGGTTAAGAATGAGATTATAAGCTTGATAAAGAAATAACGTCCTACAAGATTCAGAATCCGGGTGCTGATAATATTGAACTTCTTGGCTTCTCTGAAGCTGAAAGCTTCTTTTATCTTATCGTTAAGATAAGGATACTCAAGGAACAGGAAGAACATGAAGATGAAGATAAGAAGTGTATATCCTGCCATCTTGGTAAGAGAGCTGGAGAAGCTTATAACATAGGTCTGAACCAGCCGTGGCCAATTAGTGCCGGCAAAGATATCAGGCTGCACCTGAAGCTCAAATTTCTCAATAAGTTTATTAGAGAAATCGTAGTAAATTTCCTGGAACTGCTGCAGATACCGGGGATAGTTGTTGATAAACAGGTTGAAGCTGTTCTGTGCTATCACAACAATAAAATAGACAACAATCGCCAGCACTGACATGATGATTATAACAGCCAAAGTACGGGGAATATGATGCCTTTCCATCTTCTGCATGACAGGGAATAGCATAAAGCTGATCATAACTGCAAAAACTATAGGTGCAAACACTGCAGCGGTAGCTTTAAGAAAGTATATGCCCACCACCATGAAAATAAGGACAAAGAGTGTGGAGAATGCTTTATTTTTTCTGTTAAAACTGTTACTATTCATCCAAATATTTACTATAACATAATTATTTTAGCGTGTTAATACCTGTATAGATAACAAATATTCAGTCTGGAGGATAGAATGATAGCAAAATTTAATGATATAGAACCGAAGATCACCAAGCCTGCTTTTATTGCAGATAATGCAGTTATCACAGGGGATGTGACAATAAAGGAAGATGCCAGCATATGGTACGGCGCTGTCCTCCGGGGAGATATAGAGCCTGTAACTGTAGGAAAAGGCAGCAATGTACAGGAACTGTGCATACTGCACACATCGGAGGGAACCCCCTGCACTGTAGGTGACAACGTTACTGTAGGCCATGGGGTCATACTCCACGGCTGCACTGTGGAGGATAACTGCCTTATAGGTATGGGGGCCACCATACTGGATGGTGCTGTGATAGGAAAAGAATCCATAGTTGGAGCCTGTGCTCTGGTGACCAAGGATAAAGTGTTCCCACCCCGCTCCATGATAATAGGAAGCCCTGCCAAGGCTGTGCGTCAGCTCACAGATGCAGAAGTTGCAGGCCTCCATGCCCATCCCAAGCACTATGTAGAGGTTGCAAAAAAAACAGAGGCCAGCCGCAGCTGACCTCTTATACTATCCTTCAGGTATTATTCACTTCAAAGCCATCTTATTGACAAAATCCTTCTTGTCGATGGACTTTTCAATCATACCGGTATCCACCATGAAGCTGATATCATAGTCAAGGGCATCAAGGTCTGCATCAGTCAGACGGTCGGTGAAGTTGCTCCAGCTGTAGAGCTTCTTTGCATCCTCCATGGAGATGTCCTGCACCTTGGCACCAATTGCCAGAGCCTCGTCCATATTTGCCTCCATCCAGGCTTTCGCTTCCTTATAGGTGTCGGTATATATCTTAAGCATATCGGCGTGGTTCTTTGCAAAATCCTTGGAGCAGGCAGAGATAAGGAGCGGGCTCACATAGCCTTCGCAGGTCACCAGTATCCGGGCACCATTCTTCTCGGCAGCTACTACAGAAGCGGCGGCCGCAAGGGCACAGTCAACCTTGCCTGAGAGCATAGCCTGTACAGCATTAGGGATACCCATATTGATGTATTCAACATCAGAAATGGTCATACCCTCTTTATTAAGGGCAGCCACCAAAAGCTCGTTGAGCACTGTTCCCTTGGGGCCAGCCACCTTCTTTCCCTTAAGGTCAGCAGGTGTCTTCACATCAGGGTTAGTGGTCATGATGGTGAACATCTGCTCCGGTTTGCTGAAACCTGCGAAAATCTCCACCGGGTTTCCAGCTGCATTGGCCAGAATTACAGATACAGAGTTGATCACAGATGCGATATCCAGGCTTCCGGCAGCAATAGCCTCGGTCTGCTTGGCTCCAGAGGTTATCTCATAATAGTTGACCTTGATTCCTTTCTCGCCGAAGGCTTTTTCAGCCATTCCCTTCTCTTTCATGATGATGAGCGGGAGGTTGAAGGGTGAGCGGACATAGGAGATGTTGATCTCTTTAAGCTGCTGCTGTTCTTTCTTTCCAGATGCAAATGCAGATACTGCAATGACTGCACAAAGGATGAGACACAAAAATTTTTTCATTGCTTTTCCTCTCTTTATGGTCAGCACTAAGCTTTCCAATCAGATATTATGCTCCTGCCATACGGAGGAGATCATTTATAATATAGCATTTTCAGGAGAGTTTGAGAAGATGGATCACAGGATGATCATACAGTCGCCGTAGGAGAAGAACCTGTACCGTTCCTCCACAGCATGTTTATAGGCGCGCATTATAAGGTCCCGGCCGGCAAAGGCGGAGACCAGCATCAGAAGGGTGGATTCCGGGGTGTGGAAGTTGGTGAAGAGCCTGTCCACAAACTTGAACTGATAGCCTGGGTATATGAATATGGATGTGGAGCTGCTGCCGGCCGGTATGAGGCCTCCGGAGCAGGCCGATTCCAGGGTGCGCATGGATGTGGTCCCCACCGCAGTGATCTTCTTCCCGGCGGCCTTGGCCCGGTTGAGGGCATCGGCTACGTCCTGGGGTATTGTGTAGACCTCGGTGTGCATCTTGTGGTCTTCAATATTTTCGGTGCGGACCGGGAAGAAGGTGCCAGCTCCCACATGGAGTGTCACCTCCAGTATCTGTGTCCCCTTACTGCGTATCTGGTCCAGTATGGCATCGGTAAAGTGGAGCCCTGCGGTGGGGGCTGCCACCGATCCCAGCTCCTTGGCGTATATGGTCTGGTAACGCTCTGAGTCTGCCTCCTCGTCGCTCCGTTTTATATAAGGTGGCAGCGGGACATGGGCATTGGCATCAAGATATGTGTCATCGATTGAGACACTGAATTCCAGCACCTTGGAGTCGCCATCATCCTGTACAATTGTACCTGTTGCTCCACCAGGAAAATCATAGGTCTTGCCAACAGTCTGCTTTCTGCTTTTCTTGCAGATGACGCTCCAGCGTCTGGTGTCCAGAGGATGCAGAAGGAAGAACTCCACCTTCCCTCCTGTGGCGCTGGTGCCGTAAAGACGGGCCTTGCGCACTCTGGTGTTGTTGACAACCATAACGTCATCTGGACCGAAGTAGTCCACTATGTCTTTTATATTGCGGTCCTGGTATGTTCCTGCGCTGCGGTCCAGCACCATCATCCGGGAAGTGCCCCGCACCTCCGGGGGATACTGGGCTATAAGCTCATTGGGCAGGTCAAAGGAAAAGTCGCTGGTCTTCATTCAACTGAGCCTCAAGGCCAAGGTGCTTATATGCGGCAGGGGTTGCCACACGCCCCCGGGGGGTGCGCTGGATAAAGCCCTGCTGAATCAGATATGGCTCGTAGAAATCCTCTAATGTCTCGGTGGATTCCCCTATTGTGATTGCCAAGGTATCGGCACCCACCGGGCCTCCGCCATACTTTTCTATAATGGCACGTAGCAACTCCCGGTCATGGGCCTCAAGCCCCATCTCGTCTATCTCCAGCTTGCCTAGGCCGAACTTGACAGTCTCCAAAGTTATGACATCATCACCATAGATCTGAGCAAAGTCACGCATACGTCGCAGGATACGGTTTGCCACACGGGGAGTCCCACGGCAGCAGGTGGCCAGCACATTCATGGCGCTCTTTTCTATCTTTATCTCAAGAATAGCGGAAGAACGGGTAAGGATATCGATGATCTCATCCTTCTCGTAAAGGTTCATCCTTATATTTATTCCGAAACGGCTGAAGAGCGGGCTTGATACATTGCCGCTTTTTGTGGTGGCTCCCACCAGGGTGAAAGGAGGGATAGGAAGACGGATGGAACGGGCAGAGGGCCCCTGTCCGATAACCCAGTCAAGTTCGAAGTCCTCCATGGCAACATAGAGCATCTCCTCTATGGCCGGCTTAAGGCGGTGGATCTCGTCGATAAAGAAGACAGTGTTGGGAGAGATTGTAGTAAGAAGGCCTGCAAGATCCTTAGGCTTATCCAGAGCCGGGGCGCTGGTCACCTTGAACTCGGCTCCCATCTCGTGGGCTATGATGCCTGCAAGAGTGGTCTTTCCCAGTCCCGGAGGGCCACTTAAGAATACATGATCCAGGCTCTCACCCCGGGCCTTTGCAGCCTTGAGGAATATCTTAAGGTTCTCCTTAAGAGCCTTCTGCCCCTGGAAATCATCAAGAGTCTGTGGCCGGAGGGCATAATCCTTCTTGTCCTCTGCTATAATCTCGCCAGATAAAATATTGTTGTTCTCTGTCTCTATCATGTGCTCAGCAATACGATGGCCCGCTTGAATATCTCTTTCTCCCGCTCATCGTCCTTCATATTCATAATATCGGAATTCTTGGCCACTTCCTCCACTGCCTTATGAGCCTTTTTATAATCAAAGCCCATGTCAGAGAGAGCGTTGACAATATCTGCATACTTAGGATTGCCGGCAGGAGCAGCTGTAATCTCCTCGTCCATGACCAGCTTGCCACGCATAGCCAGCATAAGCTTCTGGGCTGTCTTCTTGCCTACTCCAGGGATGCCTGAAAGAAGGGCCACATCATCCTTGTCCAAAGCCTCGGACATCTGTTTTGCAGATATGGAGGAAAGCATCTTCATAGCCTGCTTAGGGCCTATTCCATTGACCTTGTTCAGTTCAAGGAAGAAGGTGCGCTCATCCTTTGAGAAAAATCCATAGAGCTTAACCATGTTCTCGGTGTGGAGATAGTAGGTGTAGACCTGGCACTCATCCCCCACTGGCGGAAGTGCCTGAAGTGTCTTGGCAGATACTGTGATATCCCACTCGATGCCGCAGGAATTCAAAAGATAGATATTGTCTATTCCCTTGTATGTAAGGGTTCCGCTTAAACTGTTAAACATTGGCAAAACTCCTGTTGTTCACATGGCATATAGCTGCAGAAAGGGCATCGGCCGCATGGTCTGGCCTGGGAACCTTATCCAGATTCAGAATAACCTTGACCATCTCCTGCACCTGTCCTTTCTCGGCCCTTCCCTCGCCTACCACAGCCCGCTTTATCACTATAGGGGTATATTCACCAAGTGGAATGCCGTGCTGGGCGAATACAAGATGGACAACACCTTTGGCATGGGCCACAGGCAGAGCACTGGTTATGTTCTTTGCAAAGAAAAGAGCCTCTATGCCACCCTCTTCCGGCTTGTAGATATCAATCACCTGGTTAAGGTCCTGATAAATGTGAAAAAGCCGCTCTCCAAGCGGCTTTTCCGGCGAGGTCTTTATGACCCCATGTGCAACATATTTTATTTTATTACCCACAGTCTCTATGATGCCAAAGCCTGTGGATGCAAGTCCCGGATCGATTCCGATGATTCTCACGAAACTCAGTCGTCCAGCTCGAAATCGTCTGGAACATCCAGGTCATGTGAAACTTCCTGGACATCATCAAGCTCCTCAAGCCGCTCAACCAGCTTAAGAACTTTCTCTGTCTTCTCCTTGTCCAGTGTCTTCAGCATCATGGCATTCCGCTCAATCTCGGCAGAGGTCTGCTCGAATCCAGCCTTGTTGAGGGCATCGAGAACGTTCATGAAATCCTCTGGGGATGTCTTTACCACAATCTCGTCATCCTCAGTAGCTACATCCTCGGCACCAGCCTCAAGAGCTGCCTCGAGAACTGCATCCTCTGTATATTTTGATGCGTCAAAGCAGATGATTCCTTCTCTCTTGAACAGGTGGGATACGCTTCCCGGTGTTCCCAGGTTTCCGCCGCCCTTTCCAAGAACGCTCTTCACATCTGCTGCTGTTCTGTTCTTATTGTCTGTAAGTGTTTCGATAAGAAGTGCGATTCCGCCTGGGCCGTAGCCTTCGTACTGAAGTTCTACGTATTCAACACCCTCAAGCTCTCCTGTACCTTTCTTGATAGCCTTGTCGATGTTGTCTTTAGGCATGTTGGCTGCTTTTGCCTTAAGGATGGCAGTCCTCAGCCTTGCATTTCCCTCTTCGTCGCCGCCGCCCATCTTGGCAGCTACAGTAATTTCCTTGATGATCTTTGTGAAGATCTGACCGCGCTTTGCGTCTGCAGCACCTTTTTTATGCTTGATACTTGCCCATTTGCTATGACCGGACATACAGTCTCCTTAATATAATAGTCTTCTCTTTAAATTAGCATAAGTAAAGATATTTGTAAATATCTCAGTTTTCTTAAATAATAATCCCCAGCAAATAAGATACCCCTGCTCGGTGGTCCTGCTCCCTACGGGCCAGGGATACCGACAGGGGCATCTTTTTGCCTGGTTATATTAATGAACTATTTTATTGCTTACTTTTCTGTCACTGGGTAGTCGGCGCTGTTGTCCGGGAAAATTGACTTCTGCGGTTCTGGCGCCGGTGCTGGCTTTGGAGCAGGAGCCGGCTGTGGTGCAGGCTGTACCGGAGCAGGAGTTGCAGATTCCAATGTTGCAGGAGCTGGCTGAGTAACTTCTGTGGTCTGGGCAGCTGGTGCTGTCTTACCCTTTGCGATGCATCCGTAGAGGCATGCAAGTATAATAATTATAATTGCAATAATTATAAGAATGATTTTCTTTGTCTTGCTTTTGTCAGCTGTTTCTGCCATGGTCAGCTCCTTTAATTTTTTCTATAATAATATTATCGGGTGAATCCTTCATAAAGTCAAACAAAAAAAGCACCCTGCAGTTACAGGGTGCTTTATAAGAATCACTGAAATAAAACTGTGTAAAAATTTATTTTGTCACCACACGGAACATCTTCTTCTTTCCAGCCTTGATGACAACCTCGCCGTCAGCATCCAGCACATCGGCACCGATCACAGCCTTCACGTCGCGAATGTTCTTGTCGGCAACCACAGCACCACCCTGCTCCACCAGCCGGCGTGCATCGCTCTTGGTACCACCCACTGCCTTGAAGAACAGGTCTACAATGCCGATTCCAGCCTCGAAGTCAGCCTTTGGAATCTCGACTGTAGGCATATGCTCCTTGTTGCCGGCGCCGCTGAATGCAGCCCGGGCTCCGGAAAGGGCCTTGTCTGCCTCCTCCTTGCTATGGATAAGAGCGGTGACTTCGTAGGCAAGCCGCTCCTTGGCAGCGTTGATGTCGCCTTTGCATATCTGGTCAATCTCCTCAAGAGGCAGGAAAGTAAAGAGCTTGAAGAACTTCTCCACATCCGGGTCGTTGACATTCCGCCAGTACTGGAAGAAGTCATATACAGGGGTAAGATCAGGATCCAGGAAGATAGCTCCCTTCTCGCTCTTGCCCATCTTCTGTCCGTCGGCTCTGGTCACCAGAGGGAATGTGAGACCGTAGGCCTCGTCCCCTGTAAGACGGCGGATAAGGTCGATACCAGCCACAATGTTGCCCCACTGGTCGTCACCGCCGATCTGGAGGCATGCGTTGTATTTTCTGTGGAGCATAAGATAGTCGTAGCTCTGGAGAAGCTGATAGTTGAACTCAATGAAGGAAAGACCTGTCTCCATCCTTTTCCGGTATGATTCGAAGGTGAGCATCTTGTTCACAGAGAACTGGGAACCGATCTCCCGCAGGAAGTCGATGTAGTTCAGGTCTGCCAGCCAGTCCTTGTTGTTGGCTGAATATGCTGTCTTGTTGTCGAAGCCGATGAACTTGTCCAGCTGCTTCTTGATGCATTCTGTGTTCTGGTCCAGCACATCATAGGAGAGCATCTTCCGCATCTCGGTCTTGCCGGAGGGGTCGCCGATACGTGCTGTACCGCCCCCTACCAGTGCGATTCCATTGTGTCCCATATTCCGAAGATGCCGGAGGGCGAAGAATGGAATCATGTGGCCTATGTGGAGGCTTGGACCTGTGGGGTCACATCCTACATAAAAGGTGACAGGACCTTTGTCCATAAGGGCAGAAAGGCCGTCAACATCTGTGCACTGCTGGAAAAAACCTCTTGATTTAAGTACTTCAAGCGCCTTGTTCATGGTCACACTCTCTTATATTCTTTGTCTGCCTTCCTGATGAATGCAGGAATCTCGTCAATCTTGACCCGTACCTGCTCCATGGAGTCACGGAACCGCAGGGTGACTGTGTTGTCTTCCTTGGTCTGGTAGTCAACTGTGATGCAGTATGGAGTTCCCACCTCATCCTGTCTTCTGTAACGGCGGCCGATAGCTCCGCTCTGGTCGTAGTATGTGGCAAACTCGTCACGCAGGCTGTGCTCGATGTCGGATGCCAGCTCTGCAAGGCCATCCTTCTTAACCAGTGGGAACACTGCCAGCTTGATAGGAGCGATATTCGGATGGAAGTGGAGGACAACTCTTGTGTCTCCCTCTGCAACCTGCTGCTCCTCGTATGCATCGGAGAGAACCATGAGGACGTTTCTTGTAAGTCCTGCAGAGGTCTCGATGATATATGGGATGAACTTCCGGTTTGTACCCTCTTCCAGGTAGGACTGATCCTTTCCTGAATACTGGGTATGCCGTGTCAGGTCGTAGTCTGTTCTGTTGTGGACACCCTCAAGCTCCTGGAAGCCCATAGGGAATTCATACTCGATGTCGTATGCGCACTTTGCATAGTGTGCCAGCTCATCTGGACCGTGCTGGTGCCAGCGGAGCTTGTTCTCCCGGATTCCCATCTTCTTGTAGTAGTTCCACCGCTCGCCTCTCCAGTACTCGAACCACTTCATGTCGTCCTCAGGCTGAACGAAGTACTGCATCTCCATCTGCTCGAACTCGCAGGTTCTGAAGATGAAGTTCTTGGTCACAATCTCGTTACGGAATGCCTTTCCAACCTGGGCAATACCGAATGGAACCTTCATTCTGCAGTTCTGTACTACATTCTTGAAGTTTACGTATATACCCTGGGCTGTCTCAGGTCTCAGGTATACGATGTTGTTGTTGTCATCCTCCACCGGGCCGATATGGGTCTTGAACATAAGGTTGAACCGTCTGGTGGCAGTAAGCTCGCCGCCGCACTCGGGGCAGATCTTGTTCTTTGCGTTCTCCTCCGGAATCTTGTCCTCCCGGAAACGCATCTTGCACTTCTTGCAGTCAACCAATGGGTCTGTGAAGTTCTCTACGTGGCCGGATGCCTCCCAAACCCGTGGGTGCATCATGATAGCTGCGTCGATACCTACGATATTGTCATGAAGTCTGGTCATCTCCTTCCACCAGAACTCCTGGATGTTCTTCTTAAGCGCGATTCCCAAAGGACCGTAGTCCCATGCAGAGGAAAGACCTCCGTAGATCTCGCTTGACTGGAATACAAATCCCCTTCTCTTGCACAGGGAAACCAATGTATCCATTGTTACTTCGCTCATTTTTATACCTCGCCCTTTAAAATATTTATTACTTTTTGAATTCTTTTTTCTGTCTCTTCTGCACCCAGCAGCTTGATACTGCCTACGATAGGAGGAGAGATCTTAGTTCCAGTGACAGCCACCCGGAGAATCATAAGAAAGTCTCCAAGCTTCACACCCAGCTCATCGCATTTTGCTCTGAGGACAGGCTCTATAGCCTCCTCGGAAAGCTCTATGAACTGTGGGATCATGCCGGCATGCACATCAAGCAGCTCCAGAGTCTTAGCCTTGTCCAGCTTCTTTGGGATAAGCTCCTCGGTGTTGTAGCTCTCCGGTGCCTTGAAAAGGAAACCGATGACCTCGGGGATGTCGGAAAGATATTTAAGCCGCTCCTTTGCCAGAGGGATAGCATTTGAAAGGATATCCTCCTCTTCCTTTGTCATAGGAGTGTGGACAATGCCTGCCTTCTCAAGATATGGCATAAGGAGCTCTGTCAGCTCGGCATCGCTCTTCCTGCGGATGTACTGGCCGTTGAACCAGTCCAGCTTCTTGTAATCGAATACGCCAGGTGCCTTGTTCAGCTTATCAAGTGTAAATAGTTTCTCCAGCTCTTCCCTGGTGAAGAATTCCCTTGAGTCGTCGTAGCTCCAGCCTATGAGGGATACATAGTTGAGGATAGCTTCAGGCAGATAGCCCTTGGCCCTGAAGTCCCGCACAGATGTGGAGCCATGGCGCTTTGAGAGCTTCTGACCGTCGCTGCCCATTACCATAGGAAGGTGGCAGTAGACAGGTGGCTCCCAGCCGAAGGCTTTGTAGAGCTGCACATGGAGAGGAATGGATGGAACCCACTCCTGGGCCCGCAATATATGGGTTATCTTCATAAAGTGGTCATCGATCACATTGGCCAGATGATATGTGGGGAACCCGTCGGACTTAAGAAGGATAGGATCCGGGCTGATGTCTGAGTTGCGCTTTTTCATCGGCCCCAGCAGGAAGTCCTCGAACTCGGTGTAGCCCTCCATTGGAATCTTCAGGCGGATAACCGGCTTGATACCTGCATCCTTGTATTTCTGCTCCTCTTCCGGAGTCAGGTTGCGGCAGTGGCGGTCGTAGCCGAAGTCCTTCTTCTCTTTAGTCTGCTTCTCCCGCAGCTGCTCAAGCCGCTCTGGAGTGCAGTAGCAATAGTAGGCATGGCCGCTTTCCACCAGCTTCTTGGCATATTCCCTATAAAGCTCGGTCCGTTCAGACTGGACATAAGGGCCGTATGGGCCGCCTACTACAGGACCCTCATCCCATTTGACACCCAGCCATTCCAGTGTGGAATAGAGGTCGTCCAGGGACTCATCAGAATAGCGCTCCCGGTCGGTGTCCTCGATTCTAAGAATGAACTTACCCCCCTGGGAGCGGGCAAAAAAGTAGTTGAAAAGAGCGGTTCTGACACCGCCGATATGCTGAAGCCCTGTGGGAGACGGGGCATATCTGACTCTGACTTCTGTTTTTTCCATGCGCATTATTATAATTATTTACTATATAGTGGTCAAGAACTGCCTATTGGCTACACAATAGGATCTGGACAGAAGTCTTTACGTTTGCAATCTTTGCAGCAGGAGCCCATCCAAACATCATCAAACTGCTGAATGGCTTTTTCAACAAGTTCAGGATCTGTAGTAAGGATGCCGGCCTCGAAGTTGCGGGTGTTCTCCCCTTTCATCCCCAGCCCTGCCCCGGTAAGGTTAGCGGAACCAATATAGGCAGTATTCAGGTCGAAAATGACAATCTTGAAGTGGACGCGAGGACAGAGGACACGCTCCATTCCGTCGATGAGGTCGGGGTATTTGTCGAAGTCCTCGCGGAAGGCAGGGCCGGGTTCTTTGGCGTGGATCAATCGTACCTCGACGCCACGGCGCACCAGGTCTGAGAGCACGCCAAGGAGTGGGATTACGCCGCCTCCTTCGCCCTGCACATACAGGTCTTTTATATCAGAGGTGCCTATCCAAAGGAGCTTCTTCACATTCTGCATTCGCTCTACCACTTGGGAATAGTGGTCGGAATTGGAAATAAATGTGGTCATGCTTCTATTCTATCATATATTTTTCATAGGTCGCTGCTCTTTCCTGAAAAAAATGAAAAATTTTCAAGATGTTCTATTGACATTACAACAAAGCCGTGCTATAGTTAGGTTGTAAATTAAAACGAACAACAAAGGAGTTCAATATGAAAATTGCAGTTACAGCAGCAAATGGAAGAGTTGCAGGAAAAGTCATTGCAGAGGCAATGGCAAACGGGATTGATGTCACCGCATTCGGGCACAAGGAAAACAACACAGTTGCAAAGAAATACATCAAAAAGGACATTTTTGATCTGACAGCAGAGGACCTGAAGGGTTTTGATGCGGTGGTAGATGCATTCGGTGCCTGGACAGAGGAGACACTCCCCCAGCACAGCACATCGCTCAAGCATCTGTGCGACATCCTTTCAGGCACCAAGACACGGCTTCTTATCGTAGGTGGTGCGGGCAGCCTCTATGTCAACAAGGAGCATACCGCATGTGTTGCAGACAGCCCCGATTTCCCCGATGCATTCAAGCCTCTGGCAGCAGCTATGGCAAAAGCCCTTGGAGAACTCAGGCAGAGAAGCGATGTGCAGTGGACATATATCAGCCCGGCAGGCGATTTCCAGGCCGATGCCCCAAAGACAGGCAAATGGATCTGGGGTGGCGAGGAGCTGACACTCAACAGCAAGGGAGAGAGCATCATAAGCTACGCCGATTATGCGGCTGCCATGGTGGAAGAAATTTGCAAAGGCAATCATATTCAGCAGAGAATCAGCTTGGTTCGTGCCTGAAAATATGATATACTGTTCTACAAGAGGGCAGTATGCGGATAAGTGTACGGTTCACAGCAGCGGTTCATACCCTGCTGTGCATCAATTATTTTGACGGCACATATAAAGTGACCTCAGACTTCATAGCAGGAAGCACCGGGGTCAACTCTGTCATCATACGCAAGATACTGCTGCAGCTACAGAAAGCAGGACTGGTCTCCACCACTGCGGGATCCGGGGGTTCCCATCTGTCCCAAAAGCCGGAGGATATCACCTTGCTGGATGTATACAAGGCTGTGCAGTCCCAGGATGATGAGGTGTTCAACTTCCACCCTAACCCGAACGGAAAATGTCCTATAGGGAAAAATATACACAAGGTGCTGGATCCCTGTCTGGAAAGTGCCCAGAATGCCATGGAGGAGGATCTGTCCCGCACTACCCTGGCAGACCTTGTGACCAAAGTATCATAATTTATCAGAAATCGAGACAGCCTGGCTCCACTTTGCCGTTGAGCATCTTGCCGCCCACAATATTCATTCTGGGGTACTGAGCCCGCATGGTGTCCAGAGCCTTGGTTATCTCGCTTCCGCCGGATGTGGCGAACAGAATCACCTTCTTTCCTGTGAAATCGTTCTTCTCTATGAATGTGTTCACGGCATGAGGTGCCACATACCACCAGATCGGGAATCCGATGCATACTGTGTCATACTGGGTCATATCTATTTCGCCATCGACAATCTCGGGGCGGGATGTGGGGTCGTTCATCTCAACTGAGCTCCGGCT
>JAEEGH010001940.1_pt1 | contig 57753 bp, 47 predicted proteins | sample 9134181 | NCBI WGS metagenome assembly JAEEGH01 (sample SAMN16246544, study PRJNA631951) | gut metagenome | biome: gut microbiome; feature: rumen; material: DP-attached | host: Bos | place: Iran: Karaj | collected 2018-10
CTTATTGCTGTCATGTGTATTTGCGTTACACCCAGTTTCATTGTTAATATGATTCAATTCCATAAATTATTAAATGGTACAGCGACAGGAATATGGAAAAAATGAATAAGAACACCCCTAAGGTACTAGGACTTGTAACTCTTTACAATCCTGAGATTCCCGATGCTGCATATAATATTATGCGCTATCTTCCTTACTTAGACTCACTTATCATTTGGGACAATTCCCCATTAGAAGCGAATCTCAAACAACTGGTACTAGATACGTTAGCAGATGAAGCAAACAAGGTCATTTGGCATGGCGACGGAAATAACTACTGTATTGCCCCTGCCATCAACTTTGCATGGCACTATGCCCAAGAGAATCACTTTGATTTAATTCTCCTAATGGACCAAGACAGTCGTTGGGAGGATTTTCACTCGTATAAGACGGATGTTGAAGAGCATTTTCATGCATCAGGGAAATATGTATTCTGTCCACATATTCCAAGTGATGACACTTTCGAAATAACCAAAGACGTACAAGAAAAAAAAATCTTCATCAATTCAGGCACTGTTATCCCTACGTCAATTCTCGATGACATTGGAGGGGCCGACGAAGCTTTTCCTCTTGATGCCTTGGATCACGATTTGGCTATTCGCATACAAAAGGCCGGATATAAGATTGTTAGCCTGACAAAACACAAATTACACCATACCGTTGGAAATTTCAAGACGATGGGGCCTTTCCATCTTTTCACACCCTATTATAGTCCACAACGGCTTTATAGTATATCGAGAGCCCATATCATAAAATACAGGAAACATAAAGACTGGTTGTCATCCTCAGAAATAAAAGTTACGTTCAAAGAACATTATTATTGGCAATTTTTGCGAATACTTTTTGCTGAACCACAAAAGATGTGTCGACTGAAAATGTTTTTCAAGGGCATCTATGATGGTATAACATTTTCTATAAACAATTCAAAATGAAATGCAAAGAAAATTGCAGAAAGTACTCATAACCTGAAATATGAATTCAACGAAACGTTATGCTTTTTTTATTTACTCTCCTTTTCTGCGTTCTGCCATGTAAGGCCAACGCAGCAGACACACTCATTGACAAGATGCCTATCATTGCATGGTATGGAGTGACAGAACAGCATACCAGCAAAGAAGCATTCCGTACATTCCGCGATTGTGGATTTACGGTCAGCCTCTTTTCCTACAGTTCTTTGGAGAACCTCGTTAAAGCATGTAGAATAGCTAATCAGCAAGGAATCAAAATTATTGGGAATTGTCCGGAAATCCATAGAACGCCTGGCGAAGCTGCAGCAAAACTGAAAGTTGAAGATGGCTTTTGCGGATATCTCATACAAGACGAACCTTCACTCCCTGAAATCAAAGATCGACAATTATTGATTAGCAAATTACAAGACATCGATCATTCACACCTGTTCTGTATTAATCTATACCCTTACTCCGATCCTAAGCTCAGTTTACAAAACATCAAAGCTAATAGTTATCAAGACTATCTGAAAGCTTTGACTTCAACTTCTTGCCAACAGATTTCCTTTGACTTCTACCCTGTTACCACCAAAGGTATCCGTCACACTTGGTATCACAACCTTGAAATGGTACGTCAGGAAAGTCAGCGAACAGGCAAGCCTTTTTGGGGATTTGCACTATCTATGCCTCATGATGTGCCCTGCGTCCCCGATACTTACTACCCTACTCCCACTTTGGCAGCACTACGACTACAAGTATATTCTAATCTTGCCTATGGTGCCCAAGCCATACAATATTTTACCTATTGGACTCCTGATGATAACCAAGGATTTCATTTCCACGATGCGCCCATCAGTCCTGACGGTAAGAAGACCAAGACGTACAACATAGTACAAAAGATGAATCGTGAGCTGAAGGTGATAGCCCAATTGTTCTATGGAGCCAAAATTCTTTCTGTTCACCATTTAGGCGGTCCACTACCAGAAGGAACAACAAAACTGACGCGAGTTCCCTTGAACCTCAGTTTACTGAAGGTGGTCAGCAAAAAAGGAGCCATCGTCTCACAACTGGAGAAGAACGGTCACCGTTACCTCGCTATTGTCAACAAAGACCACAAGAACAGCATTAAAGTATATATCCGACCTCAAAACGACATAGCCCAGCATCTCACTAAGTCGCTCAAGGAAGAGAAAGTGAAAGACGCCTATACAATACCCGCTGGCGACATACTGCTATTCAGACTAGAATAACAGCATAAAGGGCACAAAAAACTAAGCCAAGCCACAAAAAGCAGCAAATTATTTGGCGGACTCACATATTATATGTATCTTTGCAAACTATGATTTTCTCTGTTACCATACCGGCATACAAGTCACAATTCCTCAAAGAGGCAATTGAAAGTGTAGTATACCAGACTTATCAGGACTGGGAGCTCATTATTGTAGATGATTGTTCACCAGAAAATCTGTATTCTATTGTTAAACCATATCTTTCTAACAATAGAATACATTATTATCTGAATAAGAAGAACATCGGTGCAGAACATTTGGTTGATAATTGGAACAAATGTTTGAATTACTGCAAGGGGGAATATGTCATATGTATGGGTGATGATGACAGGTTGCTACCCTGTTGCTTGGAGGAACTTAATAAGTTAATATGTAAATATCCCAACCTCAATGTATATCATTCACAAACGGAAATTATTGATGAAAGTGGCCAAATTGTCGAACATCTTGAAGCTCGACCAGAAAGAGAAGATGTATTAGCTATGATGAAAAGTAAATGGAATGGACGGCGACAATTTATAGGCGACTACTGCTACAATCGGAAACAACTGATAGAAACTGGTGGTTACTATTATCTTCCTTTTGCTTGGGGTAGCGATGATATTACTGCTTTTAGATCCGCATTTACGCAAGGGATTGCAAACACGAGTAAAGTAGGATTTCAATATAGAGAAAACCTTTGTAGCATCTCTTTATCTTATTATGAAAAAGAGAAAGTCAGTGCAGTCTTATTGCAAAAAGAATGGTACGAAAATGCATTAAATCAAATGCTCTCGCAAGGTGTTCAAACCAAAGAAGATTTATTTTCCTTAAATAAACAATTAAATATTTTTATACAAAATTTAGTTGCACACCATATACGGAGAGACATTATAAAAGAAGGATTTAAGCAATATAAATACTGGTGTTATAGAATTCCTATGCATAAAATACCATTTATTATTCTCACAAAGTTTTATTTTAAATCAATAATTCTAAGATGGAAAAAAATCTAAAAATAGCATATATTTCTGTGACACAACTTGCGGACAGTGACCTTCCTTTGATACATGAACTTTCCAAGAAGGCGGATGTTGACTATTATCTCCAAGTATCGACCCCAACGAGTCAAGGTACTGTCATTAATATGAGATTAAAACAAGAAGGAGGAGTTTTTCTTGGCACACAGTATAATGATCTTGAAATTCTTGGAAGATGGATAGATCTTAGCCATGTATACATTGTTAATAAACCCGTTAATCATGATTGGGAATTGGTAAATTTTAGAATTTCATGGAAATGGATGAAACTTTTGAAACAAGGACATTACGATATTATCCACCTAACATGGCCCTTGCGTTATTGTTCCTTCCCACTATATTTTCTGCGAAGCAAAATGTTACTAACCATGCATGACCCAATCCCCCACTCTAGTCATCAAACAATTGAAAATAGATTTCATCGATGGTGTAGTATTCATCTTACTCCAAATTTCATCCTTTTAAATAAAACACAAAAGGGTGACTTTATTAAGAAATACTGCATCGATGAATCGAGAATTTATTTATCTAAATTAAGTATTTATACACACCTTAAACATACAATTCCTGCCCCGCCTCTAATTGACAGTCCCTATATTCTATACATAGGAAGTATTCTCCCACACAAGGGAATAGAATACTTGTGCGAGGCGATGTTGCCTATTACAAAAGAAAAAAAAGAGATTCATGTCGTAATAGCCGGAAAGGGGGAATTTTATTTTGATAAGTCTCAATACGAGAAGAATCCAAACTATATCATAATTAATCGCTTTATTACAAATGAAGAAATAGTATCCCTCATTTCTAATTGCATTGCTGTAGTATGTCCTTATATAGATGCGACACAGAGCGGTGTTATCATGTCGGCATTTGCTCTTAACAAGCCTGTTATTGCAACTAAAGTTGGGGCACTTCAAGAAATGGTAGTAAATGAGCGACATGGGTTTCTTGTTCAACCAAAGGACACTAAAGAATTAGAAAATGCTATCAGAAGAATAATTCAACCAGAAATTAGAAAACAAATGTCAGATTTCATTCAAAAGGATTACTCTTCTGGAGAGCATTCATGGCAAAAAATATCTACAAAAATCCTTGATATTTATAATACCATTCTGCAGAAGAAACATTAGAAAAAGAAAGTACAACAAATAATGTTAGATAATTAAGAAAAATTCGGCAACTTATCATGGTATCAATTATTATCGTTAACTATAATTCATCTAGACTTCTTATACAATGCGTTGACTCTATTGAAAAACACGTCAAAGGAGTCGATTATGAGATTATCGTAGCCGACAACGCATCGTCTGAAGAAGAATTGGTGCTACTGCGTGATGATAAGAGGTTCACTTTGCTAGAATTGGATAATAATATTGGGTTTGGTCAAGCTAATAATACTGCGGCAAGAATCGCAAAAGGAGATTTTTTATTCCTTCTTAATCCAGATACCATTCTTATTAACGATGCTGTTTCTATATTATACAAATATATATCTTCACATCAGTCTGTAGGAATCTGCGGTGGAAATCTGTATGATGCGAAAATGCAACCGACCCATTCATATCACCGTCTATACCCTTCCATCATATCCGAGATGGACTTTGCAACAGGGCAATTATTCCGGAGAATACTTTACGGGAAAAATAGCCAATTCAATACGACCTCATTCCCCATAGAGGTTGCCATGATAACTGGAGCAGATTTAATGATACGCCATGACATATGGACGCAATTACAAGGATTCGATTCCAAATTCTTCATGTATTGCGAAGATGCAGATCTCTGCTTCCGCTGTAACCATATTGGCTATAAAAATGTGTCAATCCCCGATGCTCATATTCAGCACCTAGAAGGAAAGAGTTTCATTGAATCAGAAAAACGTTGCCGACGTATTTTAGAAGGACGATTTATATTCTTCCATAAACATTATTCTCCTCTATATAACAGAGTAAGTAATATCTTAAATATTTTTAGTCTCAAGATAGCAATCATAATATACAAAATAATAGGAACAGAGGCTATCGTCAATTATCGTCAGAGATTAAGAATCTATAGGGAATTCACAACAAATGAAGGCAATTAACATGATATATATCAACGGACGGTTTCTGACACAACCCATGACGGGTGTCGAGCGCTATGCCTACAACATCTGTAAGGCTATGGCTCGCCTTCACCAGCCCTTTACCCTCGTCTGTCCCAAGGCACCCGTTCATCAGGACTATGACGTGAGCGACCTCAATATCGTTCATTACGGCATTGGCAACTCCCACTTCTGGGAACAATGCGTTCTTCCTTTCTTCTTTATTGGAAAGAAAGACTATCTTGTCTTCAGCTTTACAGGATTAGGATCAATCCTCATCCGCAACAAGGTGATGACTATTCACGACCTATCGTTCCTTGAAAATCCCAAATGGTTCTCTAAAGGCTATTATTGGTGGTATAAACTGATGACACCTCTGGCTGTTAGAACTTCCAGACATATCGTAACTGTCAGCGAGTTTTCCAAGAGCGAGATAATGCGTCTGTATCCTTTCCTTTCAAAGGAGAAGATTCATGTCATCTATAATGCGGCTGACAAGGAGAAATTCAAGCCTGCCAGTGATACTATAGTGTCAGATGTGCCTTACTTCCTGTCGGTATCATCTTTAGACCCTCGTAAGAACTTCCCACGCCTCTTGGAAGCATTCAAGGACATCGAGGGATGCAAGTTGCTCATTGTCGGAGGGGCAAACAAGGTTTTTGCGCAGAATCAGGAATTTCGTAAGGGCAAGAATATAGAATTCCTCGGACGCGTAAGTGACGAAGAGCTTATACATCTCTATCAAGGTGCTGAGGCTTTCGTGTTTCCCTCGCTGTATGAGGGCTTTGGACTGCCTGTCGTTGAGGCAATGTGCGTGGAGTGTCCTGTTATCGCTTCTGATATACCAGTGCTTCGCGAAGTGTGCGGTAAAGCAGCAATATACTTCAATCCTTATGATACTGACGATATGCGCGAAAAGATATGCTCTTATATGGCTGGTCGCCAGCGATTGAAACCTATGATGGTAGAGAACGGGAAAGAGAATGCTTCACGTTTCTCATGGCAGTCGTCAGCAATGAAACTTGTTAAACTACTTAATACTATATAGTTACTATGAAGACTATACTTCACATTTCAAAATACTATTTCCCTGAACTGGGCGGCATAGAGACTGTCGCAATGTATTTGGCTGAGGGTATGACAGAATATAGGAATATCGTCGTTTGTTTCTCTAACAACAAGGAGTATCATGAGGACGAGATCCGTGGTATTAAGGTATATCGTGTACCTGTTAATTTCTCATTCTTAAGTCAGGATGTGTCTTTTAGTTACTTGTCTATACTAAAGAAACTGGTGGCTGAGTACAAACCAGACTTCGTACACCTGCACTGCCCTAATCCGTTTGTTTATCCGTTGGTGGTCAGTGTTATTGGCAGGGACACTAAGCTGATACTTCATTGGCATTCTGATATCCTGTCAAAGGGCATTATGTACACACTGATAAAACCCTTTGAAGAGATGGTGCTTAGAAGGGCAGATATTATCATCTCTACAAGTCCTAATTATGTGCCTCATTCAAAGCCGCTGACAAAATATGTAGAAAAGGTCCGCATAGCACAGAATGGTCTCATAGAGGAGAACTTCAAGAAGAAAGAGTCGGACATACCTCGCATAGAGGAGATAAAAAAGACCTATGGCAACAAGAAAATAGTATTCTTCGTCGGTAGGCACATTCCATACAAGGGTATTGACATTCTTATAAAGGCTGATAAATATATAGAGAATGACTGTGTGATACTCATTGGTGGCAAAGGCCCGTTGGATGGCTATCTTAAGTCTATTCCGTGCTCTGACAGGGTGAAGTTCTTGGGACGACTTTCGGATGATGATATGCGTTGTCATTATCATGCTGCTGATGTCTTCGCCTTTCCTTCAAATACTAAAGCTGAGGCTTTCGGCATAGCCCTTGCTGAAGGTATGTACTGTGAGTGTGCTCCTGTTAGCTGCACCATCGTTGGCTCGGGAGTTAATTGGGTGTCTATCAGTAATGAGACCGGAATAGAGGTGCCTATCAACGACGAGAAGGCCTTTGCAGGAGCCATAGACAAACTACTTTCTGACGATGATTTGCGACTTAAATATGTTAAGGCAGCAAAGCAAAGGGTAGAAGACAACTTTACCAAGGAAAGGGCTATTGCTGTGATGGAAAGAATTTATGCAGAGATGGTATGATTCTACTATGAAGTATTTACGTCCTTTTTTGTAGTATTGTCTTTTTTTTGTCTATAGCTATTCCTGAAATTCATGGCAAAAGGACGGCGTTGGGGACTACAAAGACGGGATGACTGTCAACCTTTTGCTTCCAATAGTTTCTGCTTGATGTACTCTTGGATGTCGTAAGGCGTAACATCGTAAACGGGCAGAAGTTCTTCGAAACCTTTTTCTTTGACGAAACGACTACCGTTTGTCAGCATTGCCAACAATCCACGAGTGCGTAGTTTATGGGACAAAAGGGCGAATTATTGCATCACCAGTCCCAGTCCTCGTCTTCACCGTCATAGACGACGGGACCCTCCCAGCCGTTCTGGCGGCAGGTGTCGGCAATGATTTGCTGCTGTTCGGGATTGATGGGACGGTCGCCACCTCGCATCTGGTAATAGGCACGGAACCCGAACAACGCTATCAGTCGGTTGCGCACAGCTTTCTCGATGCGGTGGGGCATATCGTCGTAAAGATGCGTCAGACCAAACTTCACGACGGCTCGCTGCTCCGGACGGAACATCGGACAGTCGGCAGTAGCGACACCCTCGTGCAGCGGATTGACGGCAGTCCGGGCTAAAGGTTCGGTATCGGCAAATTGTCCCACCTGATACCTGAAGCACTCGTCGTGCAGCGGACAGTTTTCCATGTAACACACTAAATAGTGGCAAGCCTTCTTCCGGAAGGCCTCAGCACGCAGACTTTCCAGCGTTTTTTGGATATTCTTCTTTTCCATAGTTTCTAATTTTGTGCAAAAATAATACTATTTTGTGATACTACCAAACTTTTATTCAAGGAATTTTTAGTAAAAAAGTTGCAAAATCCTACATAAAACATACTATCTTATTGTATTTCTGCATATTAACTTATGTAGGCTTGCTTTTTAAGCCTACATAAGCCTACAATAACGAAGGAATTTAGCCGACGAAAAGCGACTTTTAAGTAAAGCTTAAATACTATTGATATTGTTTATTATCAGCGACTTATCGAAAAAGGAATATAGTTTTTACATTTTTTGAAACGGAGTGTAAAAGGTCTTTACAGCCGTTGTAAAGGTAGTTTACAATATGTGTAAAAGGCCTTTACAGTTGATATAAACGACTTTTACACCTAAGATAAAAATCCGTAAAATACTTTTACGCATGCGAAAAAACAGGGTAAAGATTTGAATAAAACGTAAAGAATATATCAAAAATCGACGTTTTATGTAGGCTCTATGTAGGCTTAAGAGACAAGCCTACATAAGCTATTTTATTGGTGTTCAAATGCTTATCCGTTTTTATGTAGGCTTTTGATAAAAATAGCAAAAATTTCTCGCGAGAAATTTGCATAGTTGAAAGATTATATGTACCTTTGCTTTCAAAATGACCAAAACACCAGTTATTACTTATGATTACGATTATTAAGAACTATAGAAACAAGGAGACGCTGCGACTTGCAGAGTTGCAGGAAGTAGCAGACAACATCCGCACATCCACCTACGACAAGGAGGTGGAGAAGCTGCGCTATGTATATCCGCTGGCAAAGATCAACAAGCACGAGGACGGCACGCTGATGACGTGGTACGAACAGACAAAGAACTTGCCGCGCCTGTGCTTTGCCTTAGAAATGGAAAATCGGAACGGACGGCGCATTGCCAAAGGCTATACGGGCTTGGTGCTGTTAGAGGTGGACAACCTGACGAGCAACGACGAGGCGAAAGCCATCCGACAAGGTGCTGCCGAGATGCCTCAGACGCTGATGGCGTTTGTGGGTGCCGACGGGCGGAGTGTAAAAATCGTCTGTCGGGGAGAGGAAGTGCAACCGTCCGCCAAGGGAGGAAAGGCGCACCCCCAAGAAGGGTCGTTGCCGAAGACGAAGGAGCGTATTGCCGCTTTCCACGAGAACCTGTACGAGAGAGCTCGACTGATATACAATGGTCAGCTGGGCGTGACGGTGGAGAAGCTGGAACCGATGCTGGAGCGTATCTGCTATATGAGCTGCGACCCTGAGATGGTCTTCAACCCGTTAGCAACGCCCATCTTGGCACGTGCCGAAAGGCCTACCAAAGACCTGCTGCACCAGCAGCGCACCTATGACAACAGCAACTACCGCGACTATATGTCTCTGTCAACAGCCTACGAGTTCTGCCTGTCGAAAGCCTACGACGAGACGGTAGGCATCAGCGACGACGAGGAGCGCATCCACGCCGTGCTGACGCTGTTGGCAAAATACTGTCAAGAGGCCGACATTCCCATGCTGCTGGCACAGCGGCAGGCGATGCTCAGTTTGTCGTTGGGCAGCGACAAGCTGCTGGTACGCAAGGTGTTTGAGAATGCCTACCAACGGAGGAATATGCAGAAATCGATGGAGCAGAAAGGCATTGCCCGTTACCGCCATGTACCGTCGGAAACACTGCTGACGCTGAAAATCAACGTCTTCCTGAACGAAAACTACGAGCTGCGCAAGAACGTGATGCGGGGTGTCGCGGAATACAGGCAGCGGACAGGCATCGGCTTCATGTTCCAGGACCTGACCGAGGAGGCACGCAACAGCATCACCATGCGAGCCTTGGAACAGGGCATCCGCTGCTGGGACAAGGACATTCGCCGCTACGTCAACTCGGAGGACATCACCCTCTACGACCCCGTCGGCGACTACCTGGAGCACCTGCCGCAATGGGACGAACAAGACAGGGTGGAGGTACTCGCCAAACGAGTTCCCACAGCATACAAGGAGTGGCCGGAGCTGTTCCACATCTGGATGCGCTCCATGGTAGCCATGTGGTTAGGAAAAGGACAACTGACGGGCAACGCCCTTACACCTTTACTCATAGGGAGACAGGGCTGCGGAAAGTCCAGTTTCTGCCACATCCTGCTTCCCCGCGATTTGCAGGACTACTATAACGACCGCATCAACTTCAAGAACGAGCAAGACCTGAACCTCGGGCTGACGTCGTTCGCCCTCATCAACCTCGACGAGTTCGACAAGATTACCCAGCGACAGCAGATTGTGCTGAAATACCTGCTCTCAACTGCCGACCTGAAGTATCGCCCACCCTACGGAAAGGCGTACCAGAGCCACCGCCGCTATGCGTCGTTCATAGGCACTACCAACGAGCAGACTCCCCTCACCGACCCGACGGGCAGCCGACGGTTCATCTGTGTCGGCATCGACGGCAACATCGACTTCCAGACACCCGTCGAACACGCTCAGCTCTATGCCCAGTTGGTGACGGAGATACAGAACGGTGAGCGCTACTGGCTGACGAAGGAGGAAGAGCAGGCGCTGATGCGTCACAACCAGCACTTCCAGAAGCTGAACGGGCTGGGCGAAATGCTGATGGCCGCCGTCCAGAAACCACAAACCGTAGAGGAAGGGCAATGGATGACGCTGCCTGAGTTGGCAGCCCTGCTGAACAAGACGTTCGGCGGTTTCAAGCAAGATGCTGCCACGCTGCAGAAAATAGGCAATTTCCTGAACCGCCCCGAGTACAAATTCGAGAGCAAGCGACTCACCAAAGGCATGATTTATCTCGTAAAAATACTATAAGGTAAATATTTTGACGCGCACGTACAATAATATCTATGCTTTCGAGTTATAATAGTAAAAAAACAGAGCTAATACTATTATCGAGAGACTATATACATGACAATATACCTAGTGAGTGCCTTCATCCTCAGCATGGTCTGTGGATTTATCTTTACACCTGCAATCCTCGACTTCTGCAAGCGTAAGAAGCTGTACGACCTGCCAAACGGCAGGAAAGTACATCATAACGCCATCCCGAGAATGGGTGGCATCTCGTTCTTCCCCAGCATGGTACTGGCATTTGTTGGCTGTCTGTTCCTGATTGCCTCCAACTCCGACTTAGACCACCCCTTCGGTATCTGGAGCGCCAGTTTCCTGGTGGGCTTGGGCATCATCTATATCACGGGCATCGTTGACGATCTGATAGGTCTGAACGCTACCACGAAGTTTACCGCACAAATCTGTGCTGCCAGTCTGCTGCCCATAGCAGGACTGTACCTGAACAACCTGTATGGGTTGTTCGGCATCTACGAGATTCCTGCGTACGTCGGCATTCCGCTGACCATCTTCATCATTGTATTCATCGACAATGCCATGAACCTCATCGACGGCATCGACGGTCTATCGGCCAGTCTCTCGCTCTTAGCGCTGGCAGGATTCTTAGCTTACTTTCTCCATTACGGGGTGTTCACCTATACTTACACCATCCTGACCGTCGGCATGATGGGAGCCTTGGTCGCCTTCCTGTACTTCAACCTCTTTGGAAAGCCGGAGAAGAACACGAAGATTTTCATGGGCGACAGCGGTTCGCTGTCGTTAGGCTATACATTAGGATTTTTAGCTATCAAGAGCATGATGGACGTCAGCCACATCTGGCCTTATCGTCCCGAAGCGCTGCTGATTCCCCTCACGCTGCTCTTTGTGCCTGTTGCCGATGTCGTCAGAGTGACGCTCTATCGACTGTTCCACCGACAGCCATTGTTCAAAGCCGACAAGAACCATATTCACCACAAGTTGCTGCAAGCAGGACTGAGTCAGGGACAAGCGCTCTTGTTCATCTTGTGTCTTGCCATCGGCATCATCGTGGTGAACAGTCTGTTATACCCCACCCTGTCAACCATGCTCATCATCCTCTGCGACATCATCATCTATTGCGGAGTGAGCATAGGGGTTAACTTTAAAATAAAAACTACTGAATGAAACGCATCATCGACCTCATCTTGTCAGTCTTTTGCCTGATTATCTTCTCACCACTGATATTACTCATCTACCTCGCCATCAAGATTGGCGGCGGACCGGCCATCTATAAGCAGGAGCGCATCGGATTACACGGTAAACCATTTTATATCTACAAGTTTCGCAGTATGGTGATTGATGCCGAGAAGGAAGGAGAGGAATTGCTGCAACAGGAGGATGACCCCCGACTGACGAAGATTGGACGAATCCTACGCACTCATCATTTAGACGAGCTGCCCCAGTTGTGGAACGTCTTCAAAGGCGACATGGCGTTCGTAGGCTACCGCCCCGAGCGCAAGTTCTATATCGACCAGATTATGCAGCACAATCCCCGATACGCCGAACTGTACCAGATACGACCAGGAGTGACGTCCTATGCCACCCTGTACAACGGCTATACGGACACGATGGAGAAAATGCTGCGCCGACTGGAGCTGGACCTCTACTACTTGGAGCACCGCTCGCTATGGTTCGACGCCACGCTGCTCGTCAAGACGTTTATCAATATAGCATTCGGGAAAAAGTTCTGAACATGAAAGAATCCATATTACTGATGGCTGTCCTCCTGCTGGGAGCAACCACCGGCTACGGACAGGAACAAAAGACAAACATCGACTATGACCTGTCAGCAGAGACGGCCGTGGGCACTGGTCGGCATACCGCCTACCAGTTAGTGACCAACCGGCACCACGTCCTGTCAACGCGTCCCAATACGGCCTACATTCGCGGAGCAGTGACGGCAGACCACCACTTGGGCGGCAACTTCAAACTGTCAGGAGCCATCGACATGGTGGCTTCCGTACATGCCGACCACAAGGCGTACCTGCAGCAATGCTACGGCAACATCAGCTGGAGGAAGTTCTTCCTCGAGGTGGGCAGCAGGGAACAGCGGCAGGTGCTGCGCAACGAGCGCCTCAGCATAGGACACTTCGCCAAAGGCACCAATGCAAAACCTATCCCACAGGTTCACATCGGAACGTCCGACTTCTGGACGGTGCCCTATACCAAGGGCTGGCTGCAGATACACTTCGATGGCGGCTACGGAAAACTGATGGACAACAGCTACCGCAAGGAGGCCTTCCGCAAGGCTCCCAACGTCAACCAGGGCTACACCACGGGGGCTTACTACCACCATAAACACTTCTACTTCCGCAGCAATCCGGAGAAAGTGGTCTTCATCACCGCCGGCATTGAGCACGTGGCGCTGTTTGGCGGTACGAACTATGCCTATACCGGTGTCTGGGGCGAAGGTCAGGAGATGGCTGCCAAGAGCAAGCCGGCAAACCTGAAGGCTTTCTGGAAGGTCCTCATTCCCGTCGGCGACAAGAACTATTTCGAGAACAATGCCATGGAGGACTGGGTATATGGCAACCACCTGGGCTCCATCACCTACCAGATAGGATGGAACATCACAAAGCAGCACCAAGTGCAGGCGTATTTGGACGTGCCCTTCGAAGACGGCTCCGGCATGCGTAAAGGCAACGGATGGGACGGTCTGTGGGGCATGGAATACAGCAATAAAGCACCCGGCCGCCAATGGGTGAGAGGTGCCGTGGTGGAATACTTCCAGAGCACCAACCAGTCGGGACCCCTGCACTACGACGGCGGCGACTATCCGGAACCTATCCGCAGTCAGATAACCTCCAAGGTGACGGGCAACGACAACTACTACAACCACATGTTCTACGATAGTTATACGCACCACGGCATGACACCGGGCATCGCCCTTATCACCTCACCTATATATAATAAGGACGGTCGCACGCAATTCCGCGACAACCGCGTCAAGGCGTGGCATGCGGCGGTGGAGGGTGAACTGACGGACCGCCTGTCGTATCTCGTCAAGGGATCGTACCGCGAGGGCTGGGGCACCTATCATGCTCCATTAGTAGAAAAGCACCACTCCTTCGACGCCATGGTGCAGGGCAAATACCAGTGGAACAACTGGATGTTCAGCGGTGCCTACGCCTTCGACAAGGGCAATATCTATGGCGACTTCTCAACGTTTAACATTAAAATAGGCTATCATGGAAAGATATTATAATATAATAAGGTGTTGGGTGATGGGTGTTAGGTGTTGGATGATGGGTGTTGGGTGTTGGGTGTTGGGTGTTAGCGCTCTGCTCACCTCTTGTCAGGAAGGACGCGATGCCGGCGACCTGCTGGGACAATGGCGACTGACGGACACACAGTATGTCAGTTTCTCGGGCTCCATCGTCTCTTTCCGTAACGGAGGCAATGAGGTCTTCGGCAACTTCCAGCACGTGGGCGACAGTCTTTTCATCCAGTGTTACAGCATCTACGGCAAAGAGACGGACGTCACCATGGTAGAAAACGAATTTGGCTTCAAGCCCTTCGGCAACATCCGCATCAAGATTGATGCCCTCGACTCCGACCACCTGCTGCTGAGCAAGGACACCAAGTGGTGGAGCCTGAGGAAGTATTGAGAGTTGAGAGTTTAGAGATATATTCTGAATGATAGGGATTTCCCCCGACGAGTTTAGGGGAAATCCTTTTCTTTTGCTTATTTTTCTTCTTAATTTTGCAACGTGAAAACATTAACACGTGAAGTCAAACCGATAAAACAATACGACGATGAAGAAGATAATGATAGCCCTGATGATGCTGGCGATAGCCGCTACGGGCAAGGCCATGAGCTATGAGCAGGCAAGAAACGAGGCACTGTTCCTGACGGACAAGATGGCGTATGAGCTGAACCTGACCGACGAGCAGTATGAGGCTGCCTACGAAATCAACCTCGACTACTTGATGGGTGTCACGAGCTACGACGACGTCTATGGTAGCTACTGGGAGCGCCGCAACCGAGACCTGAGCTATGTGCTGCTGGACTGGCAATGGACAAACTTCTGTGCAGTTACGTACTTCTACCGCCCGCTGACCTGGGCTGACGGCTACTGGCACTTCGGAGTGTATGTCCGCTATCCGCACCGCGACTACTTCTTCTTCGGACGGCCGGTATTCTATGCCACCTATCGCGGAGGCCATGCCTGGCACGTGGTGGGAGGTTACGGCTACTATTATGGCCGCAGACATCACTTCCGTCCGGTAGGGCGCTCACACTTCGGTATGCTGGACCGCTGGAACAGGGGCGACTTCCGTCACCACGGCGCACACCACGGCAGTTTCCGTAACAGTTCGACACGCAGCACGGTTCACGGCTACGGACGTGGACACCACACCACTTACGGTCATCACGGCGGTGGTCGCTCATTCGGCGAGAATCCTCGTTCACACGGTGGAGGCTATGGCGGAGGAGGAAGCTTCGGTTCAAGAGGTGGCGGTTCGCATAGTGGTAGCGGCTATAGCGGCGGAGGTAGCTTCGGTTCAAGAGGTGGCGGTTCGCACAGTGGTAGCGGCTATAGCGGCGGCGGAAGCTTCGGTTCGAGAGGCGGCGGTTCGCACAGTGGTAGCGGCTATAGCGGCGGAGGTAGCTTCGGTTCACGAGGTGGCGGTAGCTCGCACGGTTCATTCGGCGGAAGCCGTTCGTTCGGAGGTGGAGGCCATAGCGGCGGCGGAAGCTTCCATGGCGGTGGCAGTCGCGGAGGCGGCGGAAGCCATGGCGGCCGTTCGTTCGGCAGTCATCGTTAAACAACGAACCTCTGCATTCATCATACGCTGTACCTCACGCATGGTACAACCGGCATAGACAGCCAGGACGGCTTTGTTGATAATGCCATGACCAACAGCCACCACCCGACGACCTGGGTAGGTGGCTGTTATATATAATATAAAGGAACGTGCGCGCATAAGAAGGTCGGACTCGCTCTCTATGTCGTCGGGCCACACCTCGCCTTGCAGGTCGGGAATGAAACGCCCCGTGAAACTGCCCCAGTCGCGCTCTCTCAGCAGCGGAGTGGTGACGACGGACAGACCGTGAGGCGCAGCAATGATTTCTGCCGTCTGCACGGCACGCTGCAAGTCACTGGAGACCACCACATCAATAGGCTCTGAAGCCATCCAACGAGCCACCTGCCGAGCCTGTTCCCTGCCCTGCTCGTTGAGTTCGCCGTGGGTCTGACCCTGCATGATTTGGCGGGCATTGTCTATCGTCTCGCCATGACGTACAAGAAGAATCGTCGTTTCCATAGTGCAAAGATACGAAATAAAGTGAAAAGTGTAGCGTGAAGCGTGAAAAATTTGCTCCATTCTTCTTTCTTTCACAATATTTTCGTACTTTTGCAGCGCAAAGACAATCAAAAAACAGTAAACGCAAGATGAAGAAGTTATTGCAAAGTTCTCTTTTCCGCGCCTTGTGTGCCATTGTCATTGGAATACTCATACTGAAGTTTCCACAGGACGGAGTCACATGGCTGACCATGGCCGTCGGCGCACTATTCCTCATTTCGGGCATCATCGCCCTGACCGCCTATTGGTATGCCTGCCGCCACAAGAACGAATATATCGTCACCGACCAGCAGGGACGCATCATCAGCGGCAGCCAGCCCACCTTCCCCATCGTCGGTGCAGGCAGTGTGCTGTTAGGACTGGTGCTGGTGGTCACTCCCGACAAGTTCGTCGATGGACTGATGTATGTGCTCGGAGGCATCATGATACTGGGCGGCATCCAGCAGGTGCTGAACCTGGTAGTGGCACGCCGACTGGGCAGTTTCTCGTTTTTCTTCTGGATTACACCGTCGCTCATCATGCTGACCGGACTGTTCGTCATCCTGAAACCCATGGAGACGGCTCAGCTGTCGCTGATGATTCTGGGGTGGTGCTCGCTGCTCTACGGTGTGACGGAGGTCATCAACTCGGTACTGATATGGCGCATCCGCAAGGTGGCCACGCAGCTGGCAGCGCAACAGCAGAAAGCCACTGACGAGACGGTGGCAGAGGAAATCAGTTCGGAGTTAGGCTCCGAACGTACCGAGACGGAAATCGTGGCAGAGGCTGAATAGTCGGCAGACGCGAGAAAGGCAATCATAAATGAAAGGCGGCGAAGAATTCTCTTCGCCGCCTTTCATACTTATACATTCGTCACGATGCCTTCGATATAGGTCTTGAGGATGTGGATGCCGGTCTTGTTATCAACTCCCCAGGGAATGATGAGGTCGGCAAACTTCTTGGTGGGTTCGATGAACTGTTCGTGCATGGGTTTCAGTATGCGCTCATAGCGGTCGAGCACCATATCGACGGTACGTCCACGCTCCACGACATCGCGGCGGATGTTACGAATGAGACGGACATCGGAATCGGTATCGACGAAAATCTTCAGGTCCATCATGTCGCGCAGCTTCTTATAGTGTAGCGTCATGATACCCTCGAGGATGATGACGGGCTTCGGCTCCACATGGACAGTTTCGGGGAGACGGTTGGAGATGATGTACGAATAGGTGGGCTGCTCGACAGCCTGACCGTTCTTCAACATCTTGATGTGCTCCGACAGCAACTTCCAGTCAAAAGCGTCGGGATGGTCAAAGTTGATGGCCTTACGCTCCTCGTCCGTCAAGCCTGTCGTATCGTTATAGTACGAGTCCAAAGGGATGACGGCTGCACAGTGAGGCGGCAGCGCCTGAGTGATTTTCTTAACGACGGTGGTCTTTCCAGAGCCTGTACCGCCAGCGATTCCGATAATAGTCATGTAACTTGTTTGTTATTCTTATTTCTTTTCCTTCAACAGATAGATAACCGTCGGCAGGTGGTCGCTATAGCCGTCGAGCCACACACCACCGGCATGGGTACGCTTCGTGCCGCCCTTGTACTTGCCCTCGGTCTGGAACAGGTAGTCGCGACGGAAAATCTCATGTCTGAAGTACTTCAGGGTAGAGAAGTCCTTAGCGCCCTTCTGGTTCAGCAGGCTCGGAGACACCACAATCTGGTCGAAGAGGTTCCAGCGGCCGTCATACTTCAGCGTGCCCTGCTTCTGCTTCACCAGCACATTGTACCAGGGGTTATACATGTCGTCGGGACCTGTCTCGTCGATTTCCGACTTACAAGACAGTCCTTCCATCATACTCTTGTTCGTGGGATCGTCGTTCATGTCGCCCATGATGATGACCTTCACATTGGGATCGTCACGCAACAGGGAGTCCTTGACAACCTTCACCTGACGACCGGCGCACTCACGATAGTAAGACTCGGCAAAACGGCTGGGCCAGTGGTTGACGATGACGGTAACATGCTCGTCGGCCAAGGTACCGCTGACCACTAAGAAGCCACGAGTGGCACGCATAGAGTCTTTCGGCAACTCATAGACGTATGGCACGAGCTTTACGTCACGGACGGTGAAATAGCGGGGCTGGTAAATCAGGGCACAGTCAACACCACGATGGTCGGGGCCTTCGATATGTACGAACTGGAAGTTCTTGGCCTTCAGCTCGGGCTGAGCGCAGAGGTCAGCCATACAGTGGGCGTTCTCCACCTCGCTACAGCCAATGATGGCGCAGCCCTGGCTCTTGGTAGCCTTCCAGTCGGTACCCATTTCGGAGAGCACCTTCGCCATGTTATGCAGTTTATGCTGATACTTGATGTCGTTCCACTTGTTCGAACCGTCGGGCAGATACTGGTAGTCGTTATGCCCCTCGTCATGAGTGGTATCAAAAAGATTCTCCAAATTGTAGAAGCCGATGGCATAGCCCATGAACTTCTTCTCCTGTGCCTGGGCAAAAACAGCCACCAGCAAGCAGGCAGTCAGTAATAATAGTTGTTTTTTCATGATTAGTAATAAATTTAAAGATGTACGTGTTATAACTGCGCAAAGATACACATTTTATTTTATTCTACAATGCTTTTTAAAGAAAAATATCACAAAAGAGAAAATTTCCATTAAAACATGTAGATAATTAAAAAATAATGTTTACCTTTGTACGCTTTAAATTTAATAACTAACTATAAAAAACTATGCAAAAAGAGCTGAAATTAATTGTGATTGCTCTCTGTTTCCCGTTTGCAGCTTTTGCACAAGCAGAGAAACCGGCAACAGAGCAGCCCGTTACCGCTTCAAGCGATGACGACACAGCTTTCACGTTCACCGAAGCACAGTTGGGCGAGGACGACAACACGCTGAACGCTATCAGCATCGTCGGTTCTGGTCACAACGTCTATGCCGGAGAAGTTGGCTACCGCTTTAGCCCCGCACGTTTCAAATATCGTGCACTGAGCGGTAAGTACAACGAGATGTATATCAACGGCAACCCTGCTGGTGACGTGGAGCGTGGAGAGTTTAACTTCTCGTTTGTAGGCGGTCTTAACAACCAGACACGCAATGCCGACAACGTATTGCCGTACGAGGACAATGCCTTTGGCATGGCAGCACTCGCTGGTTCTAACAACTACAACTTCCGACCAAGTGCCATGACTGCCGGACACCGTGCCTCTGTTGCAGGCGCTAACCGTAACTATACGGTTCGTGGTATGTACAGCTACGGTTCAGGTGTGACCAAGAACGGATGGATCTACTCCGTAGGTCTGACCTATCGTTGGGCAAACATGGAGACGGCCAACATTCAGGGTACATTCTACAATGCCTTAAGCTACTACGCTGGTGTTGAGAAAATCATCAACGAAAAGCACTCTATCTCACTCGTCACCTGGGGTAACCCCACCGAGCGTGCTGCACAGTCGGCATCAACGGACGAGATGTACTGGATTGCCAACAACAACTACTACAATCCCAACTGGGGTTGGCAGGACGGCAAGAAGCGCAGCTCACGTATCGTGAAAAGTTTCTCACCCGCAGCCCTGCTGACGTGGGACTTCAAGATTAGCGACAACACGAAGCTGACCACCAGTCTGCTGGGTAAGTATCAGAAATATAGCAGTTCACGTCTGAACTATAACAATGCGACGAACCCTGCTCCTGACTACTACAGCCTCATGCCAAGCTATTACTATAATGTATGGAATCCCGATGACCCCAGCAATACGGATGCTGCTCGTGCTAACTGGCAGGCAGCCTACAACTATCTGCACGCTTCGAAGGAGAACCGTCAGCTGAACTGGGACAGACTGTACCAGGCCAACCGCAGTGCAAATGCCGAGGGACAGGAAGCCATGTATTACCTGCAGGCTTACCACGACGACCAGCTGGCATTCAGCCTGAGCAGCAACCTGCAGCAGAAGCTGAACCAGGTGTCTGACCTGAAGGTGGGTGTGAACCTGTCAACCAACAAGGGCATGCACTACCAGACACTGGAAGACTTGCTGGGTGCTAACAAGTTCCGCAACGTCAACACTTATGTAACTGGTAAGTACGGCAAGGACGACCCCCAGTCGATGTATGACATCCGCGACGGTGGTAAGGCCATCGGCGTAGGCGACCGCTTCGGCTACGACTACAACGTCTTTGTCAATAAAGCCAACCTGTGGACAACCTATTCTGTCAACCTGAAGGGCGGTCACGCCTTTGTCAGCGGCCGTATCGGTGCTACTTCCATGCAGCGCGACGGTAAGATGCAGAACGGTCTGGCTCCCACGAACTCACTCGGAAAGAGCGGCACGGCATGGTTCATGGACGGCGGCGTGAAAGCCGGTGTCAGCGCTGACCTCGGCAAGGGTAGCACCTTTACCCTCGGTCTGAGCTATGAGTCGAAGGCTCCCGTGGCACGTACTGCCTTCCTGGCTCCCCAGATTAACAACGACTTCGTGAAAGACCTGAAGTGCGAGCGCATCTTCGGTGCTGAAGTTGGCTACATGCTGACCACCTCTTGGCTGCAGGCCAGCTTGAACGGATACTACGCTCAGATCAACGACGCCACAGAGTACTCTATGGCTTACTCTGACTCAAAGCGCTCGTTCTCATACATCTCTCTGACAGGCATCCAGAAGGAGTTCTTCGGAGTGGAGCTGGGTCTGAACTTCAAAGTCACCGACTGGTTGAACGTCAAGGCACTGGGTACCATCAGCGATGCTAAATATACCAACAATGCTGACGTGACCTACATGCTCTCTGATGCTTCTACGGCACCTGACGGCACACTCTACTACCACGACACATGTCTGAACGAAGGTATGCGTGAAGGTGGTACGCCGCTGACCGCTGCCAGCATCGACCTGGGTTACCACAACAAGGGTTGGTTCATCGACGTGATTGGTAACTACTACGACGACATCTATCTGTACTACTCACCCATCATCCGCTACAAGAAGGATGTGATGCAGGCTATCTCTGCCGGCAACAACCCCGACCTCACTCAGTCGAAGGGCAAGGGTGGCTTCATGCTCGACGCTTCTATCGGTAAGAGCATCTACCTGAAGAAGGGACGTTCGATGTCTATCAACCTGATGCTGACCAACATCCTGAACAACATCAAGATCTGTACCGGTGGTATGGAGCAGAACCGTTTCGACTATAAGGACGACGGTAGCGAGGCTCGTGACTACAAGTTCAAGAACAGCCCCAAGAAGTTCTATGCTAACGGTATCAACGGTATGCTGATTGTAACTTATAAATTCTAAACAGAAGGAGGACACGAAATATGAAGAATATCAAGTATATCATCGCTGCCGTCTGCGCCGTTCTGTTTGTTGCCTGCCAGGATAAGGGCGAATGGGATGTTCCCGCCGTCACTGTCTCTCAATATGGTAACAACAATATCGTGGAGCACAACGTGATTTCCAACAAGGCCCTGCTCGACAAATATACTTCCGTCATCTCTGGCAATAGCATGGAACAGATTACGGAAGACATCCAGTTGAAGGGACGTGTCACGGCTAACGACGTGGAAGGCAACTTCTATAAGAAGATTACCATTCAGGACGAGCCCGCCAATGCTGACGAAGTAAGAGCCATTACTATCTCTATCGACGAAAGCGGACTGTGGGGCTATCTGCCCGAGGGTACCGAAATCCTGATTAACCTGAAAGACCTCTGGATTGGCGGCTACGGCAAGCAGGCTCAGCTGGGTACTCCCTACACCAGCAGTTCCGGTGCCGTTTCTGTAGGCCGTATGTCAAAGTTTGTATGGAAAGACCACTTCAGAATTCTGCCTACTCCCATCAAGGCTGTAGAACCCATCGAGTTCGACGCTACTGTCAAGGGTGACCCCGACAAATACGCTGCTCGCCTGGTGAAGTTCTCCAATGCCGCTTTCAAGGGTGCCGACGGTAAGGCTACGCTGAAGAGCGGTCCCGAGGCTGCACTGAAGGGCTACTTCCAGACATGGCTGGCAGACGAAACCAAGTACGGCAACAACGTCGTCTTCTTCACCAGTGGAGACTATGCCAAGTTCTCGACATTCGTACTGCCTTACGATGCTACTGCCCAAAAAGCTATTCCCTGCGACATCGTAGGCGTTGCCTGCCGATACAACTCCACCTGGCAGATTTCCATCCGCAAGGCAGCAGACATCAAAGTGCTTAAATAATAACCTTTATTAATAAAGAATTAAAACTATAACAATATGAAAAAGACAATCAAATCATTACTCGCAATTGCCATTGCAGCATTTGCGCTTAGTGCTTGTTCAGACGTTCCAGAGCCCGCCGGATACAGCATCCAGCCCAAAGGCGGCACACCTGGAGGCGGAGAACCAGCAGGAACCGGAACTGTAGATGATCCTTTCAACGTAGCTGCTGCTATCGCCAAGTGTAAGGAAACTGGCGAGACCGCAACTTCTGAAAAGTTCTATATCAAAGGTATTGCCAATAGCGACTACACCGTTGGTAGCTATAAGAACATTGATGCAGACTTGGTTGACGAAGGTTCTTCTACCATATTCAAGGTTTATCACTGTAAGGGTAACAACGCAAAGGATATTCCCGAAGGCTATCAGGTGAAGAAAGGCGATGTCTTCATCGTTTACGGTCCCGTTGTAAACTACAAGAACAACACTCCTGAAACTGCTTCTGGAGCATACATCGTAAGCATCAACGGAACTGATCCCGCCGGTGGCGGCGGTGGCGGCGGTGGCGACACTCCTGCTGGTCCCAATTTGTTGACAAATGGAGACTTTGAGACATGGGCCGAAGGACTACCTACTCATTGGAAGACAACTTCATCGGCAGGCAATGCGACACTGACTCAGAGCACAGATGCACATGCTGGAAGCTATTCTGTTTCCGTAGGTTTCGACGCAGGTACTAACAAGCGTATGGGTTATGAGGAAATCACTCTGAAAGCTGGTACTTACACCTATTCGTTCTTTGCAAAGAGCACAACCACAGATGCTTCTCAGACTCAAGCTGGTTACGTAGATATTAATGCAGAAGGTAAACCTAACAAATACACTTATGGTGGTTATGTAAGTCTGAACAACACGTCTTGGACAGAAGTTAGCACAACATTTACATTAAGTGCCGATACTAAGGTTTCACTTCTTATGATGAGTCCCAAGACATCGTCCTATGCAACAGCACAGGCAATCCTTGTTGATGATGCTAAGTTAGTAACATCTGACGGTGGTATTATTGAAGGTGGCGGCGACACCCCCACTCCTCCATCAGGTAATCATGGCACAGTTGAGTCACCTCTTACAGTAGCTCAGGCAATTGCTGTAATAGATGCAGAAGCAACAGCATCTGATTGTTATGTAAAGGGTATCATCTGTCAGGTTGATTCATACAACAGCAAATATGGTAGCATTACCTATTGGATTTCTGATGATGGTGGTACGACCACAAAACTTGAGGTTTATGGAGGCTTGAATATCAATGGTGATAAATTCGCTTCTAAAGACGACTTGCAAACAGGAAAGACAGTTGTCATCAATGGTAATCTCAAAAAATATAATGATATTTATGAGTTTGACCTGAATAGTAAAATTATCTCAATTAAGTAATTGAAACCTTATTAATAATAAAAGGCTGCAACCCACCAAGGCTTGCAGCCTTTTATTTCTCTCATGCGTTCGTACCTGATTAATATTTTAAAGGGAAAGTTTGGATGTTTGGGAAATAATCCGTAACTTTGCAACAGAATTAAAAGAAGAAAGATGGAAGATAATGACGTAATGATGGCAAGCGAACCTGCTGCAGCTGTGTTGAGCGAGAGTGTCAGAAAGACAGGACTGCTCAGTCAGGTTATGAAACTGAGCCCATCTGACAAGAAAGCCCTAATTGCTTATCTCCAAAAGGATATAGCTCCAGAAGAGGCTTTTAAAACAGACTCTTCGGGCAGGATTATGTTGTCTTCTAAGATGCGAGACGATGTTGTTCAGGCTCAAAACGATTTGGAAGCAGGAAGATGCTATTCTGAAGAGTCATTTCAACAAAGATTTGCAAAATGGCTTTAAGGGTATTCAGATTTCCCTACCGTTAGGATTCTATTTGTAGACAAGTATGGCATAGATTACCAGATAAGAGAAAAGGAAATACTTATTATCAACATCTATTCTTGCCAGACAAATCCGGAAGAACGCATCTTTACCACATAAGCTGCAACCTCACAAAGGCTTGCAGCCTTTTTTTGTTCATATTAATGGAAAAACAGAAACTTTTTGGAGAAAAATGTGTCAAGATTATTTTTTTTTCGTAACTTTGCAGCCAGTGGTACCAATTTGGGCCATTCATCATATCAATAATTAAAATTACCAAACAGCCTATATGGAGGAGTTAGAGAACAAAATGATGGACGAATTGTCTTTTGAAGACATGTTCGGTGACAATGTTTTTGAAAGTAACAATGACGAGCCGTTATGGGACAAATTGATTCAGCAGATTATCGACGGAAACGTCATACCAGTGATTGGCGCTGACTTGCTGATAGACAATCCGTCAAACCTGCACAAGCTCATCATCGACTTTTTGGCCAAAGGCTTCCACCTCAGTTCCAATCCGAACAGTTTCTCGGAGTTGGTCTATGACACCGACTACACGAAGGCCAACAAGAAAGACAATGTTTACTATCAAGTAAACAAGGTGTTTGCCAACAAGCGCTTTGCACCTTCACAACGCCTGATGCGCCTATTGTCGATACGACAGTTCCCCTTCGTGATGACTACCAGTTTCACTCCCATAGTGGAACAGGCAATGCAGACCATCTGGAAAGACGAGCTGAAGGTGATGCGATTCAACAACAACCCCTCGGAGAATGATGACATCAAGAATGGCAACGACTTGCGAAAACCCAGCATATACTACATGTTCGGCAAGGTGGGTGAAGGGGCTCATAAATATGTGCTGACGGATACTGACATGCTGGAATTCGTATCATCGTGGCTGTCGAACGACAATAAGGCAAGGCCGAAGAACCTGTGCAACGAACTGAAGGAGAAGTATCTATTGATGCTGGGCAACAACTACAGCAACTGGCTGTTCCGCTTCATCTGGTACTCGATGCGTAAACCCGACCTCGGCCACGGCATGCTGGCTTACGACACAATGGACGAGTCGCTACTGAACTTTCTGGAGCGCGCAGAGACCTTTACCAAGCAAAACACGTCGGATGTCATTGATCAGATTGTAGCCCGTCTGGAGCGTAAATTAGCCGAGAACGAGGAGACAAAGTTCAACAAGCCAGAAGACAATATGGATGTCTTCATCTCCTACTCCCGTTCTGACAGCGATACTGCCGAGAAACTATACAACGAGTTAACAGCTCAAGGTAAACGTGTATGGTATGACAGGAACAACTTGACTGACGGCGGCAACTTCATGGACGAAATCCGCAAAGCCATCCGAACTGCCAAGTATTTCGTACCGATTCTGTCGAGTAACATCACGAAAGAGAAGGACGACCCTCATGTCTATAGAAACGAATGGGATCAGGCTATCGAGGTTGCCATCAGCATGGGCCGTACGTATATTATTCCGCTGGCCGAGGAAGGTTTGGACTTCTACCGGGCTGCCATTCCCGACAAGATGCAGCAGCACAATGCCATCTTCTTCTCACATGACGAGGGTATAAAGGCTGTAGCTGAGAAGATAATTCACAAAATGAACCAAGACTAAGCACAGAAAAGACAATATGGATATTCAGAACAGAAGAAACCCTTGGCTGGGTTTGGAGTCCTATCGTGAGGGAGAAGTGCTGTACGGACGTGATGATGACATCCGTGACTTAACACAATGTGTGCTCACCGATACTGACACCTTATTATATGGTAAAAGCGGTATCGGTAAATCTTCCATTCTCAATGCCGGCGTTATTCCCGCAGCTCGGCGCAACGGTTTCCTACCCGTGCTCATCCGTCTGTCTCATAAGGAAGCTCACTCTTATCTGGAACAGATTCGTCAGGCACTGACACAGGTAGTGACCCTGCATGAGGTTGTACCCTGTAAAGACGCCAAAAAGGAGAGCCCTTATGAGTTCTTCCATCGTCACACCTTCCACAATGCCGATGGCGAGCGAGTAAAACTACTCATTATATTCGACCAGTTTGAGGAGATTTTCACACTCCAAAATGACGAGAGCAAGAAGAAGCGCTTTTTCTCGGAACTGGCCGACTTGCTGAACGACATCATGCCTGCCGACCTGCAACTGGATACTGTTGTACCGTCGGACGTACAGGAAGAGGTGGATATTCTCGATGCCGGCAACTTCGATGACTTGTTCAACGACCTGAACATTGGTACTGAAGGAAACGCTCCAGAGTATGTAGAGGATAACGATATCCACATGGTGTTTACCATCCGTGAGGATTTCCTGTCGGAATTTGAGTATTACTCATCAACGATTCCGTCGCTCAAGCAGAACCGTTACGGACTGCGTCCCATCAATGAGGAACAAGCTTCACAAATTATCCTGCGCCCACAACCAGGACTTATATCCACACCGGTGGCAAAACTCATCATTGAACGGGTGACAGGACGCACAGACTTCGAACTTGACGGCGTGCCAGAGATAGAAGTTGACTCTGCCGTGCTGTCACTCTACCTGAACCGTCTGTACGATGCCAAGGAGGGTGAGACCATTACCGAAGAGCTCGTCGAACAAAAAGGTGGAGAAATCATTGCCGACTTCTATAACGATGCCATCTCTGAGATATCGGAATCCACGGTAGAGTATTTGGAAGACATGCTACTGAACGGCCAGGGACGTCGTGACAACATCACTATCTTCGATGCTATCAACGACGGCCATGTCAGCGAAACCGAACTCGACATCCTTTGCAACAAGAAAAAGATTCTGCGCCAGTTCAATTATGCTGGCGACCTCCGTATCGAATATGTACATGATATTCTCTGCCCAGTGGTGAAAGCCCATAAGGATGAGCGTATCATGCTAAAACAACAGGAAGAAGAGCGCCAACGACAGGAAGAAGAGAAGCGTCAACTTATGCTCGAGGAACAAGCCAAGCGCGAAAAAATTGAGCGCGAGGCTGAAGAAGAAAGGCAACGCATGCAGGCCGAGGCCATTAGGGTGCGCCGTCGCAACAGGCATCGTTTGATGGTTGCCGGCATCATCATGCTCTTGATGATATTGACAGCAGGAGGCTACTACTTCTATTACGTCAAGGAGTATAAGGCCAGCTATGCCGTCTTCACCACCCGCAACGGTTGGCCTCAAGGCATTGGGGACCCATTGGGCGAGTCTGACAAACGGCAGATGTCCGTCTATTATCAGTTGGTACGACGTGGTTATCGTGGCAAAGTGACTCGTGTCAACGTGCTCAACAGCCATAAAGACCCCACACGCAACAAATTCGATGAGTCACCACTGGTAGGGCTGTACGAAACAGAAAGCACGGACGAGCATGCCAAGAAATTTGCCATGCTACAGCGCCAAACCTCATATTGGAAATACAATGCAGACAACGACGGCAACATCCTACGCCGCACAGCCTACGACCCTGACGGAAATGAACTCTACGCCATACAATATTTCCGTTCATCGGCAGCAACGGCAGAAGGCGATGCTGAGCTATCACAAAAGAAACAACTTTGGGCAAACTATGTGGACAAGGACGGTAAGTCGATGCGCATTCGAGACAACGGTGCCGACCGTGTACGTATCATCACCGACTCGCTGGGTTATGTCAAAGGCTATCAATTCTATAGCGAGACCGGAACGCCACAACCTAACCACATGGGAGCCTACGGACTGCGCTTCAGCATTAACGAATATGGCAGCACAGTCAGTATAACCCCCGTCGATGCATTTGGCGACGTCATAGCAGGACAGACTATCACCTTCACCGAGTTCGACAACTATCATCGCTGGAAGACGGCATCACGAGGCAAAGCACAATACAGCCGTGAACTGGTGGTATTCTCCATGGACAACCGTACCGACTCGCTGAAGTTCGGCGACCAAGGACAGTTGTACTACCACTCAGAAACGACTATCGACGGATCACGACGCAGCTTCGAATACGACAAGGGACAGGTAAAGCGCACGTTCCACTATGCCTCAAACGCCCAGAAGAACAAACTGCTTTATAGCCGTGAGGTGCTGCCGAAGAAGACGAACGGTATCAAGGAAACAGTCGTCTATTGGGCGGACAGCACGATGCACTACCGATTAAAGCGGGAAGAGCAACGTCCTCACGGCACTGCCGTAGCTTACTATTGGGGCAATTCACCGATGACAACAAACATTCCGATGACGGTAACGATGACCGTAGGACGATGGCACAAGATGACCTGCGACACCACACTGATAGACGGTCTGAAGAAAGTACGCAAAGAATACATCGATGCTGACGGGAAACTTGCCAAGAACTGCCGCTATAACTGTGAGGAGAGCTATTATAACAACAGCATGGAAAAGGTGAAGACGCTCGTCTATAAGGATGGAGAGTGTATCTATGGCTATATCAATGACTACGAGGACGGACAGATTGTTGTCCAATCTGTTGTAGGCATCGACGGTAAAACACGTGTGAGATATCCCAAGTGGGATGTGTACCACTTGTGCTACTACAAACTGAAGCCCGTCTATAACTTCTCCAATACGCTGGTAGCCGTCAAGGCCATCAACGAATTTGGAGAGGAGTCACTCATCACGACTTCCGATAAGGAAGATTATCGCGTGAGCATTCTGCCATCGGCAGAGATGTCCACCTCTAAAGATGATGCCGATATCTACGGTCTGCAGGTCTATAAGATACAGACGCCTGCCGTTAATGAAAAGTGGCAGGTGCAGTATATCCATATTCAGGACATGAAGGGTACATGGTATCAGGCTGGTGTCAGAGATGGTGATTTGCTGGTCAGCAACGGTCCGACGCTCACCATTGCCCGACCAAATCCCAGCAAGGACACTTACAACATCCGTGAGGTGAAGATTCCTGCCGGTGCTACCGGTGCAGAGCATTATACCGTCTATTTTACGGAGAAGGAAATGAACAGATATAACCACGCAATCAGTCAGAAGAAATGAAAACAAGACTCTTGATATTATCACTGCTCGCAGCAGCAGTCTTGACATCACAAGCACAGGTGGAGCTGAAGATGAAGAAACGCGACGGTCTGCAACAGCAGAAAAAAACGGGGGACGGTCCGCTGAGTGGAGGCGGTCGAAGGGATGATTCCGGTGAAAGAATGGGGAAAATCAAGGCAGATCGTGAAGTGCTTTATGCTGACGCAGTCAAACGCTATGGGCGTTGGGAAGGATATGGGAAACCCATCAGTAAGGAATATGCCTCCCACCTTCGCTGCTACCTCAAATTCACATACGTCAAAGGAGCGAAGTACCCCACCCGACTACAGGCTTACGATGGTTACCACAATCTAACCACCGACCACAACATCAGAACTTATCTGAATAGCGGAGACAGTGGAGACCAATCTGCAGATAGTCTCTGGAGAGAAAAGGTCAATTCTGTGGTGCAATGGGATTTCGTCTATAATGAGAAGGATGAGATTAGCATTGAACGAGCCTACGATGCCGATGGCAAGCTTGTCTTTTCATACTACCCTGTAAAGATAGGCAATCGTGTGGCTGGCACATTCACTGATGCATGGGGAATGCCTGCAAGACTGAGAAAACAGGGTGGAGCCCAGGTAGTATATATCACCTACGATAAATACGGCTTCGAATGTCTCCGTGAATACTATGACGAAAAGGGATTCCGACAGCCTAACCATGAAGGAGCCTATATGAGTAAGTTTGTCTTTAGACCCGATGGCAAGGCCCTTCGTTTTGGATCCTGCAACATCATAGGACAACGTATGACGGATAGATACGGCAACTGCGGTATGGAAGAAGAATACGACCATCTTGGTCGCACGAAGTATGCGACGAATATGAACGCCGAATGGCAGCCGTTCAGACTACAAAAAGGCACTGAGCCATTTGATTACAATATGATCAGGAAAGCGTATGAGTACGATGACTACGGGCGTATGACCAAGAGGTCTTTTGTCGATCTCAATAACCGCCCCGACACCAACAGTGTGGGGATTCATGCAGAAGTATTAACATATAACGACCACGGACAAACCACATCCTATCAATATGTTGGCCTTGACGGGAAGCCGCGCATCAATCCATACACTGGCATCATGAGATGGGAGCAGCAGTTCGATGACCACGGGCGCATACTTCAACTCACCAACTACGGCGACTCGGCAAAACTACAGGAAACGAATTACAAGGAGATGATATGGTTTTACGACCGTGAAGGCACTACCATCAGCCAAAAGAACACGAATTTCAACGGAGACACCTACACCATGCAGAGATACGTTCGCACCGCTGACGGTCTGCACGCACTGACAGCTAACGACATCTGCCCAAAAGACTATGTAGAGATACGTCACTATGAGGCTGACAATATGGTCATCCGAGAGGAAAGAGACGAGAAGGGCAAGCAGACGCTCTGGGAATATACCGACTTCGACGGAAAGCCCATTGCTCCTTACGGCTATTGGCGGGACATCAATAAACGTCAGTACTTCGGCGACACACTGCATGTTATCACAGAAGTCTATCTTGACACGCTGGGCAATCCCATGAAGTATCAGGACAACGCATGGGTCTTCAGAAAAGACGTAGCACATTATGCCAACGGCAAGTTGACATACTCAGATGCCTGTTTGTATAATGCTGACTCGACCTTTTATAACGGATGGAGAAGCTATTTTAACGAAGAAGGTACGAAGACTGGTGAAGCATCACTCAATGCCTATGGAAAGATATCACGCCGTGGACATTCTATATATCACTACGTAGGTATTGACTATAGCCTGAAAGGCGGCGATGCCGCATCGTACGTCGGCTATGACGAATTTGGAGAACCTGCATATATTGAAACAAATAAATCTGTCAGTCACTTCTGGAACTTTGCCAACGATGAACTCGTCTATTATGACGAGCACGGCAATAAGATTGATGACATGGAGGCGTTCCGCGACTCACTGCCCGCCGTCATGAGTTTTTCCGTCAATGACACGGTAGCCTACCAGAACGGAATTCAGGACGGCGACATCATCCTACGTTATGGTGACTGGATTACCGACATGCACCTGCAAGGCAGAAGACAGTACAACCTATTCTATTTCAAGCTCATAGAATGGGCTGACAGAGAAAAGAAAGTTTTGTTATTGAGACCCGTGCCCGCAGAAAAGCGATATAAGGTGGTGGAACTCACATTGCCCAAGGGCAATATACAACAATTAGGCGTATTCCCCCAACTCATCTATTATACGAATAATGAACGTGAACGTTACGAAGCTGCCGTCAGTCAGTATCTGGCAGCACATGGACTCCAGTCCTTAGGCAAGCCTACGACCCAAAAGGGCACCCATCGCATCCATATCCGCAAGCCTAACCGCGTCAAGGGCTACGTCCCTGGATATGGTGAAAAAGCTCAGCCATACTACTACAATCCTGCAGTGGTACTATCGATGGCAAGATTTGTCAAACATGACGGGAAAATAACAGCTAACAAATACTGGAATTTCGACATGCAGAACGACACCCTGCAGAATATTCTGAAGAACAAAGACGAATTGCCATCCTACTACATCAGCGTCACTACCGACCTAAATGACTATTATGACGGCTATCCATATTACTCAAATAGTCACGAATTGGGTACGGTCTTGATCAATGATGAGCAGTTCGCAAGGGTGCAAAAGTCTTTCACTGACTTCATGGAACGCAATAGGGATTATTTTGACCCCAACTTCCGGAAAAAGCTGGCAGACGATACTACGGACAAGTCTGCATTAAAGAAATGTAGCCCAACTGCATTCTTTAAGCAACTGAAGAAAGAGCGCGACATCATCTATACGCCTCATGCCCTCACCATCATCAATTCTGATTCGCTGCGACTGCCTCAGTGCTTCAACGACATGGAAATGGTGTCGGTGCCGAAGGCACAGAACAACGCCCTTTACCAACGCATCAAAGAAGGAGTCGATCAGATAGACACAACAGGCTATACACGACTGCCAAACTTCTATTCAGAAGATTTGGTGCTGGTCAAGAAAACCGGCAAGAGCCTCTTCAATGAAGTCCTGATTGTCTATTTCTCCAAAGCGGGAGTGAAAGTAGGCTATCAAAAAGGACTCTTCTCCATAGACGAGATGATGGCTGTCCAAAAGAACTATGGACGTAGCAAAGCAACACGTCTGTTTGAAAAAGAAGACGCCACATCAGCCATTCCTCTTATCAGAGCACATACGGAAAGTGATGGTCATGCCCGAGTGGCTGGGTTAGAAGGGCACTATGTAATCTTGGAATACAATGAATGGGACATGTCCAAAGGATTAAACGGTTTTGAAGAAATGCTGAAGAAAGCGTTGAATACAGATAAGTATCTGGTACTGATGCGCGTACACTTCAAGGACGACAACACTTTTGATTACTTCGACCCACCCAAAGCTTATAGGTTCAAAGAAGGATTGTTGGGCATGCGCATACTGGACTGGAATGCAAAATTGTCACTCTATGAACGGGCTGCATCGGCCTATGAAAAGTTCAAGACTACCCAAAAATAGCCCTCAATAAAGAGCCAAGAGTTCTTATGGCGGAAAATAATTGGCGAAAGATTTGGTTAGTAGGAAAAAAAGTCGTACCTTTGCACCCGCTTTTATGCACATATAACAAATAACATTATAAAGTAACAAGTAAAATGAAAAAAGGTATTCATCCAGAAAACTATCGCCCCGTCGTGTTTAAGGACATGTCCAACGGCGATATGTTCCTCTCGCGCTCTACCGCTAAGACGAATGACACCGTAGAGTTCGAAGGCGAAACTTACCCTGTGGTAAAGATTGAAATCTCAAGCACTTCTCACCCGTTCTATACTGGTAAGAGCAAGCTTGTTGACACCGCTGGTCGTGTTGATAAGTTCATGAGCCGCTACGGTAAGGCTGCGAAGAAATAAGATATTTCACGCCGGAACAAAACTAAGAAGGTGCGTACAGGGTAGTTGCATATGCCTTGCTACGCACCTTCAACCTTCTCAAAAACACCAAACATAGACTATTACAACTATCAAAATACACATTATTAATATATAAGACTATGAAAAAACATCTATATTTTGTTCTCTTTGCTTGTCTGACAGGACTTATCATGACAGCCTGTGGCAGCGACGGTGACGATGACTTCATACCCAAAAAAGATAGTGGTTCGCTGAAATCGGACATGCTGGAAGTGCCGGCGCTGAAAGGCGGTAGCAGCATTCTGGTCACTCACGTGGGAACACTGAACGATAGATCGGGTTTCAGGGGTGTAAACTACCGAGTAGAATGGGATACCGAGAAAGCCAGTCAACGCTGGAGCTGCTACAAGTTCTACAAGACTATTAGCGCCAAGAACGTTTCTCGCTATTATGCCGATAACGACGGCTCACTATCACCTAACTGTCAGTATCCGAACGACCCAGACCTGCCTGCAGAGTTCCGCTTTGCAACTGGCGAGGATCCCTATAAGTCGTCAGGCTATGATCACGGGCATATCTGTCCATCAGCTGACAGACAAGCTGCCCTTGATGCCAACTACCAGACGTTCTATATCACCAACATGCAACCACAGAACAACAAGTTCAATGCAGGTATCTGGTCGTCAATGGAGACTCAAGTCCGCAATTGGACCAGCAAGTTCGACACGCTGTATGTCGTCAAGGGTGGTACCATCGACAAAGCTGAGCATATTTATGAATATGTCTTTAAGAACAGTCATCAGAAGACCCGTGTCAACAACAAGCACATCCCCGTTCCCCGTTACTTCTTCATGGCTGTGCTGGGACGCTATAACAACATTTTCCGTGCAACTGCCTATTGGATTGACCAAAGCAGCTACTCCAGCCTAACACCTAAAGACTATGCCATTAATGTCGCCGAACTGGAGCAAAGAACCGGTATAGACTTCTTCCCCAACCTGCCCGACGACATCGAAGTTGAAGTGGAAAATGTCAGCAGGTCACAGATGCTGAACGACTGGTATTAAGTCATATATCACGGCGTCATTAAATAAAAAATCATAATATTCAGGCCAAACGCTTGCATATCACAAGGAAAAATTGTATCTTTGCTCACCGAGTAAAGGTACGATTTTTCATTTATAACAAATATTACACAAAACAAAAGACAATGAAGACCATTTATGATTTCTCTGTCAAGGACAGAAAAGGTAAGGATGTTTCGCTGAAAGAGTATGCCAACGAGGTGTTGCTGATTGTCAATACAGCCACCAAGTGCGGATTTACCCCTCAGTACGACGAGCTGGAAAAGCTGTACAAGGACTACCACAGCCAGGGCTTTGAGATTCTCGACTTCCCCTGCAACCAGTTCGGACAACAGGCCCCCGGTACTGATGAAAGCATCCATGAGTTCTGCAAGTTGAACTTCGGTACCGAATTCCCCCGTTTCAAGAAGGTCAAGGTCAACGGTGACGATGCCGAACCGCTGTTCAAGTTCCTGCAGGAACAGAAAGGCTTTGCCGGATGGGATCCCGAGCACCAGCTGACACCTCTGTTGGACGAAATGTTGTCGAAGGCAGACCCTGACTACAAGGAGAAGGCTGACATCAAGTGGAACTTCACCAAATTCCTCATCAATAAGAAGGGACAAGTCGTAGCCCGCTTCGAGCCCACCACCAGCGCTACGGTGATAGAAGAGAAAATCAAAGAACTTCTCTAATTGACAATTGAGAATTGACAATGATGGAACACGTAAAATGTTTGATCATCGGCAGTGGTCCAGCGGGATATACTGCGGCCATCTATGCCAGCCGAGCCAACCTGAACCCTGTGGAGTATTGTGGATTACAGCCCGGTGGTCAGCTGACACAGACCACTGAGGTGGAAAACTTCCCTGGCTATCCGCAAGGTGTTGACGGTAACCAAATGATGATGGACCTCAGAGAACAGGCAGCACGCTTTGGCACCGACATCCGCGACGGCAGCATCACCAAGGTCGATTTCTCCAGTCGTCCCTATAAGCTTTGGGCTGACGACGGAGCTGAAATAGAGGCTGACACGGTGATTATTGCCACAGGAGCCTCTGCCAAATACCTGGGGCTGGACGACGAACGTAAATATAATGGTATGGGAGTCAGTGCCTGTGCTACCTGCGACGGATTCTTCTATCGTAAAAAGACCGTTGCTGTCGTTGGCGGTGGTGATACAGCCTGCGAAGACGCCCTCTACCTCAGCGGCTTAGCCAAGAAGGTATATCTCATCGTTCGCAAGCCCTTCTTGAGAGCTTCGAAAGTCATGCAAGACCGCGTAATGGCAGCCGAGAACATCGAAATTCTCTTTGAACATAACACATTGGGTCTTTTTGGTGAAGACGGCGTGGAAGGTGCTCATCTGGTAAAGCGCAAAGGAGAGCCCGACGAGGAGAAAGTCGATATTGCCATTGACGGCTTCTTCCTGGCTATCGGTCATAAGCCCAATACAGACATCTTCAAGGAGTGGCTGGAAACCGACGAGGTAGGTTATCTGAAGAAAATCAACGGCACGCCACGCACCAAACTGGAAGGAGTCTTTGTTGCTGGCGACTGCGCCGACCCCACCTACCGGCAAGCCATTAGTGCAGCGGGAACAGGTTGTCAGGCAGCCATTGAGGCCGAGCGCTTCCTGCTGAACGCTTAAACTCTTAGGAAAAGCTATAAGAGATACATAAGACCTGTAATAATACTCAAGCCCGGACAATTGCTTACAGCAGTTGCCCGGGCTTTATTTTAAATAAAAGAACTCCCAAAAACAAAAGAACCTCGCTTCGCAGCGAAGTTCTTCTAAGAAAAACTAAATTAATCAACCATAAACCTTAACCATTAAAAATCTCTTTCTACGCTGCAAAGATATATCAAAATAGGGAGAGGGGGGTTCACATAATATTATTTATGGTTTAAATTTCGATATTTACACGTTTTATCAACTATAAATCACGAATTTTAAACTAAAATTGTCCCATTTAACATCTTTTCATTCAATATTCAACCTAATTATGAAGAAATTTCATATATTTGCACCGTCATTTAATCCGATATGAGTATTACTAATATTGTTCTGATTAGCATTATTGCCCTATTGCTCATCTACTGTGGCAAGCTAAAACTGCGTCAAAAGAGCGATCATGAGAAAGCATTGCTCTTGGAAAGCCAGCAATTGCAGGTGAGCAATAATGATATCATGGAATATATGAGAGACATCTCTAGTCAATTCATCCCTTATATGGAAGATAAAGGGATTGACTTCTCCATTAAATGCACACCAGAAACGATGATGGGCTGGATAGACACAGAGAAAACAGACAAGATAGTTCTTCTTCTTTTATCCGAAATGGGAAAACATGCCGTCAAAGAGGGAAAAATTGCGATAGATGTCGATACTAATCCGAGCTACGACCATATCAATTTCCGCGTAAGGGACAATGGTCCAAAGCTTACCAACATGTGTCTTCTCATGGTTCATCAGTTAGTATATATGCATCAAGGAACCATTAACGCCAGCTACTACGAAGGACAAGGCAACACCATCGTCATTGTACTACCTATCAAGAAAGACGCCTTCCAGTTGGCGAACACCAGCGGCGCCACATCGACAGCTTTTCATATTCCCAGCAACGTCGAGTTGCATGTGCCTACCATCGAACTACCCGAAGGCTACAAAGAAGGCGAGAACCCGTTGGACGCCATTATCCAACAGGCTTACGTCTCTGCCGACCAGGAATATTTGAAGCGTGCCACCCGTTGCATCCATGAGCACATGTCCGACAGTGACTATGACCGTGAGGCTTTTGCTGCAGATATGGGCAGCAGTGTCAGCACTTTATATAATAAGATTAGGGCTTTGACAGGCAAGAATATCACTAATTTCGTTCGCGACATCCGCATCAAGAAAGCCTGTCAACTGGCAAAAGCAAATCCTGACCTGCGCGTCAGCGATATTGCTTATCAGGTAGGATTTAAAGACCCCAAGTACTTTGCCACCTCCTTCAAACGCGTTATGGGCGTTCAGCCAAAGGAATATTTCTTGAAGGTGAGAGAAATGAAGTAGTCACTTTACTCTTTTTTGGACATTGCCCACAAGCCGCAGAAGGTAAGAAGACCATTCAACATTAGGAGTTCGTAGCCGAAACGATAACCCGTCCAATGTCCAAGCAGCACGTCCAAAAGATAGCAGACCACCGGCGAGGCAATGCAGATATAGGGTACCATCCGGTCATTAGTCGTACGACGGGTGAGCAGTCCAAAAGCAAAGAGTCCTAATAAAGGTCCATAAGTGTAGGAACAGAGAATATAGATGGCATCAATGACACTTGTAGAATTAAGAACCCTGAACAACAGGATGAAAATCACAAAGACTACTGCCATGACGAGATGTATGCGACGACGCAAACGTTCGTCGTCAGCCCGTTCACAGATATCGACACAATAGCTGGTAGTCAGCGCCGTCAAGGCAGAATCCGCACTGGAGAATGCCGCCGCCACCATGCCAAGGATGAAAATGCAAGAAGTGAGAGGTGAGAGATAAGAGGTAAGAGAAATATATTGCGGCAGCAGGTCGTCACCGGCAGGCACAGACAGGCCTTGACGCTGATACCAGACAGTAAGCAGCACCCCTAACGAAAGGAATAGCAGGTTGGCAGGAAGGAAAGCCATGCCATAGGTACACATATCCTTCTGAGCATCACGTAGCGAGCGGCACGTCAGGTTTTTCTGCATCATGTCTTGGTCCAGACCCGTCATCACAATGGCAATAAACGCACCACTCAGGAACTGTTTCCAGAAATTTTGCTTCGACACCCAGTCGTCCATCACGAAGACTTTCGACAGTTCGCTATCACGAATCATCGCTGCCGCCTCCCCCATCGTCATGCCCATATCGCCTATTACCTTATATATAATAAGGAGGAGTGCTCCGAACAGACAGGCGGTCTGGAGTACATCCGTCCACACCAGCGTCTTGATACCGCCCTGTCGGGTATAGAGCCAGATAAGTCCCGTCATCACAACGACGACAAGAGCAAACAACCCTCCGTTCTGTACTGCCCCTTCGTAACCAGTTGTTCCAAGACCGGTTGTCATCAGTATCCAGCAAACCACATAAAAACGAACGGCAGCTCCCGTCATCTTGCTTAGCAGGAAAAACGAGGCACCCGTCTTGTACGCCCTCCGTCCGATACGCTGCCCCAGATAACTGTAAATAGTCGTCAGATTCAGCCTGTAGTAGAGCGGCAACAATACGAAAGCTATGACCACATAGCCAACGATGAAGCCCATACATGTCTGCAGATAAGTCATGCCAATGCTGGTTACCATACCGGGAACCGACACGAAAGTGATTCCAGAGATAGAGGCTCCGACCATTCCGAAAGCCACCATATACCACGGCGAACGGCGCTCTCCACGATAGAAGGCATCGTTCGTAGCTTTTCTTCCCGTCCATCGGCTGATGACCATCAATAGCGAGAAATAGATAACAACGACAGCTATAATTGGCATAATTGGGTGCAAAGGTACAAAAAAAAGAAGAATGAAGAATGAAGAATGAAGAATTATTCGTATCTTTGCAGTCGGAATTACACAATTCTAAACATTTAACATTATGTCAAGACAGAAAAAATTCATTCTCCAAGAGAGCGAGATTCCCACACAGTGGTACAACATTCAGGCCGACATGCCCAACAAGCCCATGCCGCCTATTCATCCAGCCACCAAGCAGCCGTTAGGTGTTGACGATTTGGCACACATCTTTCCCCGTGAATGCTGTGTGCAGGAGTTAGACACGGAGCATGCGTGGATAGACATTCCAGAGGAAGTGCTGGACAAATACAAGTTCTATCGTTCTACTCCGTTGGTTCGTGCCTATGGTCTGGAAGAAGCCCTCGATACACCTGCCCACATCTATTTCAAGAACGAGAGTACCAATCCATTAGGCTCTCATAAGATTAACTCTGCCCTGCCCCAGTGCTATTATGCCAAGCAGGAAGGCACAACCAACGTTACTACCGAGACGGGTGCCGGTCAGTGGGGTGCCGCCCTCAGCTACGCAGCCAAGATCTATGGTCTTGACTGTGCCGTTTATCAGGTGAAGATTACCATGCAGCAGAAACCTTACCGTTCGAGCATCATGCGCACTTTCGGTGCTGTCGTCGAAGGTTCGCCATCGATGTCCACCCGTGCCGGTAAGGACATCCTGACTCGTGACCCGCTGCACACGGGTTCTTTAGGAACGGCTATCAGTGAGGCTGTTGAGTTGGCAACGACCACTCCAAACTGCAAATACACCTTAGGTTCCGTACTGAACCACGTGGCACTGCACCAGAGCATCATCGGTCTGGAAGCCGAGAAGCAGATGCAGATGGCAGGCGAATATCCCGACATGGTCATTGCCTGCTTTGGCGGCGGTTCCAATTTCGGTGGCATAGCCTTCCCCTTCATGCGCCACAACCTGAAAGACGGCAAGAAGACCGAGTTTATCGCTGCCGAACCCGACAGTTGTCCGAAGCTGACCCGTGGTCAGTTCCGCTACGACTTCGGTGACGAGGCAGGCTATACGCCCCTGTTGCCCATGTTCACGCTGGGTCACAACTTCAAGCCCTCGAACATCCATGCTGGCGGTCTGCGCTATCATGGTGCCGGAATGATTGTCAGCCAGCTCATCAAGGACGGACTGATGCACGGTGTCGATATTCCTCAACTCGAGACCTTCGAATCCGGCATGCTCTTCGCACGCACCGAAGGCATTATCCCTGCTCCCGAAAGTTGTCACGCTATTGCTGCCACCATCCGTGAGGCCAAGAAGTGCAAGGAGACGGGCGAGGAGAAAGTCATCCTCTTCAACCTTTCCGGTCATGGCCTCATCGACATGCCGTCGTATGAATCGTTCATCAAGGGCGATCTGCAAAACTACACCGTCACTGACGAGATGATAGCAGAGAACCTGAAAGCACTCGACGAACAATAAGCTATACAAACAACAAGCCCCGCCAGTCGGCGGGGCTTACTGTTTCCTCCTTTTTTAGATAATGTCAATCTGACGACTGAGTTTCACCTTCTCTTCTACCTGCTTCGGCAGTTCTACGGTCAGCACGCCGTTCTCCACCTTGGCAGAGATATCCTCCTTCTTTACGTCGTCCGGCAGAATCAGCGTCTGCTCGTACTTCGAGTAGCTGAACTCACGGCGCAGATAGCGTGCGTTCTTGTCTTCCTCCTTCTGCTCCTCCTTGTGTTCCATCTTCACTACCAGGTTACCCTCGTCGTTGATGTGAACATTGAAGTCTTCCTTCTTCATACCTGGAGCAGCCAGCTCTACGGTATAAGCCTTATCTGATTCTTTCACATTGATGGCAGGTGCCGTGCAATTAGCCTTCGGCATATAGTCATTGTAGAACAAATCGTTGAACACTGTAGGAATCCAGTTGTTACTTCTCATCATTGGCATCATAATCGTTACCTCCTAATTATACTTTTAAATAGTTGTACATGTTAATTCTTTTTCGATTGCCTTGCGGCTCTCACCTAAGAATATGCAACTACAATGCCAATGTATAGTTTACTGACATTTTGTCGTAAACATGCGCCAATATGTCAGATGGAGGCTAACAGTTGTACGGCAGCATCGATAGTAGGAACATCGCTGACCACCATAGAGCGACGCCCGTTTATCTCACGGAACTGGCAGCGACGCGGGTGATGTGCTACAAAAGAAAGAATACGGTCGAAGGTACTGCTCTGATAGAAAGGACTGCTGTCCTGACTGACGAAGACAAGCGTCATGCGCGACTGTTTGAGGATTACCTTTTCACAACCCATCGATTTCCCCAGACAACGAAGAGAGACGACGCGCATCAGTTCCTCTCCCACATGAGGCACAGGACCGAAACGGTCGATGAGTCTCGTACGATAGGCTGCCACCTGTTCATCGGTATGGAGACTGTCCAGTTCCCGGTACAACAACATGCGCTCAGAGTCGCTGGGCACGTACTGGTCAGGGAAGTACAGCTCAAGGTCGCTCTCCAACGCACAGTCGGAGACCCAGAGGCCCTCCTCCACCCCCTCCCTCACTGGGAGAGGCTGGGCATCGGTCTTTTCATTCCTCAGCTCCACCACCGCCTGCTGTAATATCTTGACATACGTCTCGTAGCCTAAGTCTGCGATGAAACCCGACTGTTCGGCACCCAGCAGATTGCCGGCACCACGGATGTCCAAATCCTGCATGGCAATATGAATACCGCTGCCCAAGTCGCTGAAGTTCTCCAAAGCCTCCAAGCGTCGGCGGCTCTCCACGGGAAGAGCTGCCAAGGGCGGTGCCAACAGGTAACAGAACGCCTTGCGGTTGCCTCGACCTACACGACCACGCATCTGATGCAGGTCGGAGAGTCCGAAGTGGTGGGCACCATTGATAATAATAGTATTCGCATTAGGAATATCGATACCGTTCTCTACGATAGTGGTAGAAAGCAGCACGTCATAGTCGTAGTTGATGAAGTCAAAGATAATCTTCTCCAGTTCTTCAGGCTTCATCTGTCCATGACCAATGGCAATGCGCACGTCAGGAACATATTTTTCTATCATCTCCTTCAGGCGCTGCAGGTCGTTGATGCGCGGATTGACGAAATACACCTGACCGTTGCGCGACATTTCGAAATTAATGGCGTCGGCTATCACTTCCGGTCCGAAGGTGTGAATCTCCGTCTGGATGGGATAGCGGTTGGGAGGCGGTGTCTGGATGATGCTGAGGTCACGGGCTCCCACCAGCGAGAACTGTAGGGTTCGCGGAATAGGTGTTGCCGTCATCGTCAGCGTATCGACATTGGTTTTCATCTGGCGCAACTTCTCTTTGGTAGAGACACCGAATTTCTGTTCCTCATCAATAATCAGCAATCCCAAGTCTTTGAACTTCACCGTTTTCCCGATGAGCTTATGCGTACCGATAAGAATATCTATCTTGCCGTCGGCCAAATCCTTCAGGATGGCTGTGGTCTGTTTCGTCGTGCGAGCCCTGGAGAGATAATCCACTCTGACCGGCAAGTTCTTCAGTCGGTTGGAGAAAGTCTGGTAGTGCTGATACGCCAGTACGGTAGTAGGCACCAGCACCGCTACCTGCTTAGAGTCGCAAGCCGCCTTGAACGCCGCACGCACCGCCACTTCGGTTTTGCCAAATCCCACATCGCCGCAAACCAAGCGGTCCATGGGCTGTGCCTTCTCCATATCGGCCTTCACATCGTTAGTTGCTTTCAGCTGGTCGGGCGTATCTTCATACAGGAAACTGGCCTCCAGCTCCTGTTGCATGAAGGTGTCTGCCGAGAAGGCGAAGCCTCGTTCCCTACGGCGGGCCGCATAGAGTTTGATGAGGTCGCGGGCAATATCCTTCAGCTTTGCCTTGGTGCGCTCCTTCATGCGTTCCCACTGACCAGTTCCCAAATGCGACAGCCGTGGCGGTTGCCCCCCGTCTTGCGCCTTGTACTTCGACACCTTATATAAAGAATGTATCGATACATAGATGGAACCTCCGCCGTCGTAGATGATCTTAATCATCTCCTGATAGCCGTCACCCTGAGGCATGCGCACCAGACCGCCGAACTTTCCGACGCCGTGGTCGATATGCACTACGTAGTCGCCAATCTCGAACTGCTGAATCTCCTTGAGTGTCAGCGCTACCTTGCCACCACGGGCTCTGTCGGAGCGCAGGCTGTATTTGTGGAAACGGTCGAATATTTGATGGTCGGTAAAGACGCACAACTTCAGGCTATTGTCGGCAAAACCTTCGTGGAGGGTCTTTTCGACAGCATCGAAAAGCACAGCTCCTCTCTCACCGCTAATCTCTACCCTATCGCTCTCGCCACTGAAGATGTCGCGCAGACGTTCCAGTTGCTTCTTGCTGTCGGCAAGGATGCATAGCTGATAGCCCGCGTCAAGATATTGGTTCAACGACTGCTGCAGCAGTTCGAAGTTCTTGTGGAACTGGGGCTGCGGCGAGATGTCAAAGCGAATGGTCGCCGTACGCTCATCCCTGCTTTCTGCCTCCTTGTCGGCTCGCAGGATGACATGCCGAAAGCGAAGGACGTCGCGCAAGAATTGCTGACCGCTGACCAGCTGTGCCTCCTTCTTCATTTCCAGCATGATGTCGTGCTGCTCTTGTTCGGTAGCACCCTCCAAGCGTTCTGTCAGCGCCTGCTTGGAGAAGCCTTCCTCATAGATGCGAGCCACCGAGTCGCAGACAAACTGGAAATTACGGAACACCACCGTGGTATCGTCGGGCAGGAAGGAGAGGAAAGGCACCTTCTCCTCTATCACTGCCATCTCAGGCACTATCGACACCTGCTGACACTTGTCCTTCGACAGCTGGGTCTCCACCTCAAAAGTACGGATAGAATCAATGTCATCGCCGAAAAGGTCGATACGGAAAGGCAACTCGCTACTATACGAATAGACGTCAAGAATACTGCCTCGCAAGGCAAACTGTCCGGGTTCATAGACATAGTCAACCTCTTGGAATCCTAAGTCGCGCAACTGCTGCGCCGTCTGATCCACGTCGATGCTATCGCCTTGCTGCAAGATGAGCGTGCGGTCGTCAAACTGTTTCTTCGAGACCACCAGTTCGGCAACCGCCTCAGGATAGGAGACGATATAGAGGTGAGAGGTGGAAGATGAGGGGAGAGAAGAGAGTCTCGACAGCACTTCCGTGCGCAGTATCTCGCTGGCAGCATCGCGCTGTCCGTACTTGACGGCACGCCGATAGCTGGACGGCAGGAAAAGTACTTGCCTATCGCCTAATAGTTGCACTAAGTCGTGGTAGAAATAGCCCGCCTCGTCAGCGTCCTGAAGAATAAAGAGAAGAGAATCGCTACCATTTCCTTTCCTTTGGGAGAGGCTTGCAAACACCATCGGTGCCGACGAGCACAATAGTCCCTCGAGGAAAATGGTCTTCACCTCTTTTTCCCCTAACACTTTTGCCAAGGCACCGACTTGCGACGATGCACCATAGCGTTGCAGCAATTCTTGTATCTTCATCTTTGAGGTGCAAAGGTACAAAGAATTTATGAAATCAGCATCGTCCAAGAAAGGATTATGACTTAAAAAGTATCAATTTTTGCATTATATATTGCTATTTGCAGAAAAAATCACTAACTTTGCATGCGTTTTTAAGACACAGCATTCATTATGACACACCAGAGCGACAGCATCGTCATCATTCCTACGTATAACGAGAAGGAGAACATCGAGAAGATTATCCGCGCCGTCTTCGGCTTGGAGAAGTGTTTCCACATTCTGATTATCGACGACGGTTCACCCGACGGTACGGCAGCCATCGTCAAGGGCATGATGGCACAGGAGGAATTTGCCGACCGGCTGTTCCTCGAGGAGCGCAGTGGAAAACTGGGATTGGGAACCGCTTACATCAAAGGCTTCAAGTGGGCCCTGGAGCGCGACTACCAGTACATCTTCGAGATGGATGCCGACTTCAGCCACGACCCCAACGACCTGCCCCGCCTCTATTCGGCTTGTGCTGACGAGGGCTACGACGTGGCCATCGGCTCACGCTACGTGTCGGGCGTCAATGTCGTCAACTGGCCCATCGGGCGCGTCCTCATGTCTTACTTCGCCTCGAAGTATGTCCGCTTGGTGACAGGCTTCCAGGTTCACGACACGACCGCCGGTTTCAAGTGCTACAAGCGCCGTGTGTTGCAAACCATCGAACTGGACAAGATTCGCTTCAAGGGCTATGCCTTCCAGATTGAGATGAAGTTCACTACCTGGAAGTGTGGTTTCCGCATTAAGGAAGTGCCTGTCATCTTCGTCAACCGCGAACTAGGCACCAGCAAGATGAACAGCAGTATTTTCGGCGAAGCTGTCTTCGGAGTCCTTCGTCTCCGCTGGGACGGTTGGTTTAAGAAATACCCCAAAGCTAAATAGCCCCCCTTCATGCCTCGCACCATCATCCAAAACGCTACTATCGTCAACGAAGGCCACACCTTTATTGGCGCAGTAGTGCTGGAGGGCGAGAAGATTGTAAAAGTCTCAGCAGAGTCGTCTCTCCTACAGGAGGGAAAAGGGGATGATCTTGTCATTGACGCCTCTGGTATGTTGCTTCTTCCTGGCGTCATTGATGAGCATGTCCATTTCCGTGAGCCAGGACTTACACACAAGGCCACTATTGCCAGCGAAAGCCATAAGGCTGTCATGGGGGGTGTCACCAGCTATATGGACATGCCCAACTGTATTCCGCAAACAACTACCATCGAACTCGTAGAAGCTAAGCACAGCATCGCTGAGGCGTGTAGTCCTGCCAACTGGTCTTTCTATCTGGGGGCTACAAACAACAATCTCATCGAAGTTGAACGCCTTGATCCTACCACGAATTGTGGAATAAAGGTTTTTATGGGCAGCAGCACGGGTGGAATGTTGTTGAGCGACGATGAAGCGCTTGAAGCCGTTTTCCGTGCCACATCCCTTCCTATCGCCCTCCATTGCGAGGATCAAGATATTATCTCTGCCAACATTGCCCACTATAAGCGGCTCCTTCAAGACTCACTCCAAGTCAACGATAGTTCATCGACTGGTGTAGATTTACCCCTCCGCTATCACTCCCTTATCCGTAGCGAGGAGGCCTGCTATTGTTCCTCAGCACGTGCTATAGCGTTGGCAGAACGTACAGGAGCAAACATACATATTCTTCACATCAGTACGGCTCGCGAACTGCAATTGTTCCAGCGAGGCCCTGTCGAAGGAAAGAAGATAACTGCCGAAGCTTGTATCCCCCACCTGCTCTACATCGATGCAGACTATGACACTCTCGGAACAGCCATCAAATGCAATCCGGCTATCAAGACGGCAGCAGATCGTGATGCACTACGAAGTGCCATTCATGAACAGCTTATTGATACCATCGGTACCGACCACGCTCCCCATACCCCTGCCGACAAGGAGGGAGGTGCGCTGCGGGCTGCCTCGGGCATCGCTACGTTGCCACACTCCCTGACGTCAATGCTTACCCTTGCGGACAAAGGCTGTTTTGATATTACAGACGTTGTGCGCACGATGTGCCACAATCCCGCCCTCCGCTATGACATTGCCCACCGAGGTTTTATCCGTCCAGACTATCAAGCCGACCTTGTTCTGGTGAAAAAGACAGATAGCGTTTGGTCTGTCCAAAAGACGTGGGTCAACGGCACCTTAGCCTATTCCGAGGGCGTTGTCAATCCTTCAGCCCGAGGACAACGCCTCACCTTCGCCCGACATTCATAATCTTGACGTATGATTCAACATTTCCAATACACAGTTGCCGAACTTGTTCCCTTCATTGACTGGGTATATTTCTTCCATGCGTGGCAAGTGAAGGAACACACGGAGCAGGGGGCAGAGTTGAAAGCTGATGCATTGCGAATGCTGACGTCCCTCGCTGACAACATTGGAGCAAAGGCTCTGTATTGGGAAGTAAAAGCCCACAGCGAGGAAGACAACATCATCATTGAGGCTCCTGACTCCAAGCATCAGACAATAGTGATTCCTTTGTTGCGGCAACAAAAACTTGGGGCTGATGGATATGCACTATGTTTGGCAGACTTCATCCGTCCAGACAAAGATACGTTGGGGCTCTTTGCTACTACATGCGCGCTGAAGGCCAACGCTAACGCCGACCCATACGAAAGCCTAATGATGCAAACGCTTGCTACTCGCTTAGCTGAAGCAGCCGCAGAGAAGGTGGATGAGGATACCTGGAACAAAAAGAATCAGAATGATGTCAATAAAGGCAAAACAGATTACAAAGGAATTCGTCCAGCCGTAGGCTACCCCAGCCTCCCAGACCTCACCATCAACTTCCTTTTAGACAAACTGCTTGACATGGGAAACATCGGAATCACACTCACAGAAAATGGTGCCATGGCTCCACCCTCATCCGTTTCAGGGCTTATTATCCGACATCCATCTGCCCGTTATTTCAGCATCGGCACTATAAGTAACGAACAATTTGAAGACTACACCCGACGACGTGGCCTTCCGCCCCAACGTATGCGCCAGTTCCTCCGTGCCGTGTTGGATTAAGATTCTATTATATGATTTCAAAATGTGAACTGATATGAAACCGCTTTATCTCATTTACCAATACTGCATCGCATTTCCTGTGATGCTCATCGTATCCATTTTCTGTGCGTTGGCAGCTATCGTCTGCGGCACCTTATTCGGCATGGAAGCTGGATGGTGGACAGCAAGGGTCTGGGGATGGCTTTTCTGCCGCATGTTCCTTCTGCCCGTTAAAGTTGAAGGAAAGGAAAAGCTGGACCGAAAACAAGCATACATTATTGTAGGCAATCATCAGAGCATGTTCGACATCTTTCTTATGCTTGGCTTCATGCCCTACCGTTTCAAATGGATGATGAAGAAAGAGCTTTCACGTATTCCGCTTATTGGCTTTGCCTGCAAATGCTGTGGCTTTATCACGGTGGACCGTACAAGTAAAGCAGACATTGTTCACACCATGTCGAAAGCTGATGAGCTCCTTCGCCATCATAACTCATTAGCGATGTTTGCAGAGGGTACGCGTACCTTAACCGGCAAGCTCGGCCCCTTCAAGCGGGGCGCTTTCAAGCTAGCAGTAGAACAACAATTACCTATCGCCCCCGTCAGCATCAACGGCACATTTGAGGTGATGCCCAAAGGACAGAAATACGTCCGTCGTTTCCCCCTTCGTCTTGTCATCCACGACCCGATATTCCCGGAAGGAACTGACGGAACAGAAATAGATCGTCTACGCGACGTCACTCGGGAGGCAGTCCTTGCGGGACTGGACGAACAATATAAAGAATAAGGTCTAAATAGGATTAAGGATAATTTCCCGCTGCCAAATTTTGCCGCGACATTTCATCATTTACAGCCATCACATAACGGCGAATAAGAGGGTTTAAGCCCGTAATTAACTCATGCATGGCATCGGCAATCGAAGTATAAACAGAATCGACATAATGATGCACATCTTCGATGCGTTCACCGTTCATAATCATCTGCGACTCCGTGTGTCCTAACTCGTCCACCTGCGCGTCCAGCCTATTCTTTTCATCAAAAAAAGCATAAAGAGCCTCGTTGAGTCGTGTGCCGGTAACACGTCCTGTTAAGTTTGACAGCCTGACATTGAGCATCCCCGCTTCAAGGACAATGGGAATAAGTGGCATCTCATCTACAAACAACGTTGCCAGCGCTATTGAATCCAGATGTCCCTTCATCGTAAACTCGCCATGCGTCACTTGACAGGAGTCTACCGTCAACCAACTTCCATCGGCTGTCGGCACCTTCAAAGCTACTTGACGCCCTTTGAAATACGTTACGTCTGTCATGCCCTTGACGACATACATGTCCTGACAAGAGAATAACAGCACAGAGGCCAATAGTAACGATGAGATACTTTTCACGAGTGTTTAGACTGAAAACGACGCAAAAATAAATCGTTCCCCCGACATAAGGAAACGATTTATTATTATTTAAAAGAGAAGGGCTTTTTTTTATTTATTTTTTCATATGTGAAAAAACTACGATTGGGCTTTACTCACCTATTACAACTTGCCCTCTCATAAACGATTGCAGGCAGTTATTGTTTCTCTCGTTCGTGTGGGATGCGATACGAGGTATAGAGTTCAATGATAGCGGCAACGAGCAGGCAGACAACCCATTCGTTATGCCGCAGAACAATCATGAGCACGCCTGCAAGCACAAGCAGGAAGGCAGCAATCCATTGTTGACGACGCAAGCGTCTGACGATGAAGTTATCATCCTCATATCGCTCTGTCACCTGCATAGCGCTGAACATTACGGCGCCAGCCAGATAGACATAAGGGGCGAAAGCCCAGCCCGTCACATAGACAACCGCTCCCAAAAGGAGCAGAACGCCGCCCGTCCAATAGATTATCTGCCGCATCACTTGTCTTTAACAATGAATACATCCTCCCCAGCCTCGTGCATGCCATACTGCTCTCGGGCAATGCGTTCAAGCGACTTGCCATCAGTATCGAAGGACTGCAGTTCGTCACTAAGCGAATCGCAGAGGTTCTGGAATTCCTGCTTCTGGGCGCTGAGGCGGCTGATTTCGTAGCGATTCTTCAGGCGCACCATCATGTTGTTCTTGTCCAGGAAACCGACTATAAGCAGAAAGGCAATCACCGTAATCAGGTACTTGTGACGCCCAATGTAATGCCAAAGCTGCGAGAGGAACTTCTTCATACCTTATTATTACATTTCGTTACCGACCTTACGGGCGCGATTGGGCTTATCAAGGTTGATGCCATCGCTAATACCTACCTCAACGAGCAGGTTCCAACCAGCACAGAGATAAACGTAGGCCTGCATCTCGCCTGCATCGGGAACTACAACCGTCTTGGCAAAGGGTGTCGGCTTCGTGTCAATCGCTACGACGTGCACGCCGGCGTTCTTGAACACGGTAAGGAACTTGTCGTACTCGTTCTCAATGGGGGCTACGACGAAGACGATGTCGCCTTCCTGCATCACCTCCTCGATGCCATGAACGGCATAGGTGCCTTCGAGGAAGTCGCTCTTACGACGGGTAATCTCGTTGGTCTTGAGGGTAAGTTCCTCAGCCACGCCGTCGTTCATGCCACAGAAGTAGATGGTAGGCGCAGCTTTTACCCATTCCACGATTTCAGGGTCTACGGGCAACGTCAGAGCGGCTTCAAGCTTTTCAGGAAGCCCCTTCAGGGCAGCCTTCATATCCTTGCCGGCAACGTTCCAGACGATGCTCTCACAGAACAAGGCCTGCTCTACTACGCTCTTCGTGGCAGCAACAGCATTCTCCCAGCCGCACTTCAGCACATTGCCCTTCACGCAAGCCTCCTCAAGGGGAGTGTTAGGATTCGCCGAGAGTGAGAAGCGACGGTTGTTGCCCTTAGCCTTCAGGTCGAGCGCCAGCATCAGCGTCTCTTTCGTTCGCCCGCTGTTGGAGTCGAGCACCACGGCATAGTCGTCAAGCTTGTATTCACAGCACTGGTAGCTACCGTCAGTCTGAATATTGATGTCGAGGCCGTTACGCATGGCGACACGGCGGGCGTTCTTGGCAGGCATGATGCGGCTGCTGCCCTCGCCCGAAAACATCAGCTTACGCGTTTCCTTGACGGCATCAGCCACAAACTGGCTGTCGGCAGGGTTGAAATTACGAACGGTGTCAACCGTTCCCATCATTTCTTGCACCAGGTAAAACTGGGCATATTTCTCTTCTTTCAGATTCATAGAATAATTGAGTTAAATGGTTAATAATATGTTTCTCATAGCCTCAGACGAAGTTCTTCAAGGCGCTTCAGGTTGACATCCGTCTCACGGCGAATCTGCTGCACGAAAGAGTTGCTCTCGATAGTACCAATGGCAGCCTCCATCTCCGCCTCGTTGCGGTAGGTGGCCTGACGGTAGATGTTGTCGTAATCCTTCTTGCGCGACAGATAGACCTGCTCGCAGATGTACTGCTGAATGCGCTTCTCGGCGTCAATGGCGTGTTGCCACGCGGCGCCGTCCATTGAATCTACACCCATCACGAAACACAGCGAGAGATAGGCGTGACGAAGCTTGTCAAGGGGATAACGCCTCCAAATATCGTTGTAGCGCTTGTGGATGTCCTTCCAGGAAGTCAGCTTGCCCTCACGGATATCGGCGCGGATGCGGTCGAAGTCCGTAGTCATCATCAGCTGCCCTCCGAGGTTAATCCATTCGCGCTGGCGACGGCTCCGAAGCAGGGTGGACATGGATGTCAGCGTCTCGCCCGAATTGGCTTCTATGTAGCTCAGCACGTTCATCATGGCGTAGTGGATGAGCATATCGCCATAAGCGTGATAGGCGCTATAAGCCTTGCGGATGCGCACGTGACGTTTACCTTTTTCCATGTCTTCACCGAAGATTTCGAGGCCGTCCACAATGGCAGGGTCTCCACCCAGCAGCTCGTGGCCCTTAGCCCGCAGTTGCTTTTCGGTGTAGGTGTCTGTATTCTCATTTTGTTGTTTCAACCAAGCCTTTGCCGTCCAAACCTCCAACAGCTTACGGGCGGCGATTGTCTCCTCCATACTGTCGGGGGCAAAGGTCTCAAACTCGATGTGCTGCACCTTCGTGACGCGCTTGTCGCGTGTCTGGTACTTCCAGGAGTTACGCGAAAGCGCATACATGTTGTGCAGCCACCAGAAGGCGGGCATCACCTCGAGCTCGCCCTTCTGCTCGTTGTTGCTAACGAGGGAGAAGGGCAACTTGATATTCAGTTCAAAGGGATAGGCGGCCTTGCAAAGCAACGTGAACGAGGCAAACTTGCTTGAGTGCTTCACGCTGCTGCACAGCCCGGGCCAGAATCCGCGTCCAGCCACAATCTCGTTGTCGTTGGTGCGGCTGTTGTGGTTGCTGCCTACGGTGGCGCCGGCAGCCATGTTGCTCTGCCCCATCACCACCGCAGCCACAAGGAACGAGTTATTGTGGTGTTGTTCGTGGGCTGGGAAGATGAGGTTGTTCAGCACCTCGCAGCACGAGATGGTGCTGTTGTCACCCAGGATAGAGTCGATGACGCGGGCGCCGTATTTGATGTTGCAGTTGTTGCCTAAGACAAACTTCACACACGTGCAGCTGTAAAACACTCTGCAGCCGTAGCCCATGATGCCGTTGACAAGAATGACGTTCTCGCCTATCTGCGAGGGCTCCTTCTCGGAGCTGTTGATGGTGATGTTCTTCAGCTTCGAGGCACCCTTGATGTAGCAGCACGCGCCAATCTTCGCATCCTTCAGGATGCTGGAGTTCTTGATGACGCAGCCCTCGCCCACCGTGCCGTAGTAGCCCCGATGATGGTCAACGCTTGCCTGCGTAATCTCCTCCAGGCGTTGCATGAGCTCCTTGTCGTCGATATACTTCGCCCACATGTAGGCGTCGGCGGTAATCATGCCGTCGAAGGGCCACACCGACCGGCAGCCCGTCTCGTTCATCACCTGCAGCTTCACGCGCACGCTCTCCTCTTCGCCGTCCTTCACGATGCCGTTGCCGAACTTCGCATGGTCCGTCGTACACATCTCCTCGATGTTGAAAAGCATCGTGCGGGGGCCGATGATGTAGTGGCTCAGGTAATGCACGTCGTGAATGGCGCAGTCGTCGCCGATGTCGCAGCTGTGGATGTTGCTGTTGGTGATACCGATGGGGAGGCGCAAGTCGTGATACTGCAGTCCGTTGGTGCTGATGCGCCCGATGCGGACGGTGCCGTAGAACTTGTTGTTCTTCACCATGCGCGGCTCAAACTCATCCGTTACCCAGATGGTGTCCCACGTTGTGGCTGTGTTGTTATTCTTAACGAGTCGTTCAATCTCGTCGCTATACAGATGGCGCCAGCCCCCTTTCGGAGCCTTCACCTGCTTGTTGCGAAGGTAATACTTATCCTTCCCTGCAGGCAAAAACTGAGGGTCTATCCAGCCGTTCACAAGCCGTTCTGGGGGCAGTACCGTCACTCTCTCCATCGTCTTCTTGGGGATTCTATTCGTTTATGTCTGCAAAGGTAAAGCAATCCCCACACATTCGCAAACAAACGAGCAAAAAAACATCGCGCAATTCAGAACAATTAACGAAAGAATATCACGGAAGAACGCCCCTCCTTTTTCCGTCGAAACGCCTGTAAAAAATCACCATTCCCTTCCTCTTTCCTTAAAACCCAATTGAGTTTTAATTAAAACCCAATTGGGTTTTAATTAAAATTCAGCTGTGTTTTAATTAAATCACAACTGAGTTTTAAGAAAATCCCCTTGTGCTGCGAGAAAAATAGCGTCTGTTTTTCATATAAGAAGCAAATAAATTTGTTTTTTCCCCCACCTAAGCGTACCTTTGCAGCAGCAATGGAAAAGGACATTATTATATTAGGTATAGAGTCGTCGTGCGACGATACGTCGGCAGCCGTCATCCGCAACGGGGTGTTGCTATCGAACGTCACGGCGTCGCAGGCGGTACACGAGAGCTACGGGGGCGTGGTGCCGGAGCTGGCTTCGCGTGCCCATGAGCAGAACATCGTACCCGTTGTTGACCAAGCGCTCAAACGCGCCGAGGTAAAGAAGGAGCAGCTGTCGGCTGTGGCTTTCGCACGAGGTCCAGGCCTGATGGGCTCGTTGCTTGTGGGCGTGTCGTTTGCCAAAGGCTTCGCCCGCTCGTTGGGCATTCCGCTCATCGACGTCAATCATCTGCAGGGGCATGTCCTGGCCCATTTCATCGACGAAAAGGACGTGGTGCCCGTTCACCCCTCCTTCCCCTTCCTCTGCCTGCTGGTGTCGGGTGGAAATTCGCAGATTGTCCTTGTAAAAGCCTACAACCAGATGGAAGTCATTGGGCAGACTATCGACGATGCTGCCGGAGAAGCCATCGACAAATGCTCGAAGGTGATGGGACTGGGCTACCCTGGAGGCCCTATTATCGATAAACTTGCTCGACAGGGCAATCCCGATGCCTATACCTTCAGCAAACCGCACATCGCAGGATACGACTACAGCTTCAGCGGACTGAAGACGTCGTTCCTCTATTTCTTGCGCGACCAAATCAAGGAGAATCCCGATTTCATTGAGCAGAACAAGGCCGACTTGGCTGCCTCGCTGGAACGGACTGTTGTGGAAATCCTGATGGACAAGCTGCGCCGTGCTGCCAAGGACCTCGGCATACGCGAGGTGGCTGTGGCTGGAGGCGTCAGCGCCAACACGGGGCTACGCAAAGCCTTCCTCGACCATTCGCGCCGCTACCGCTGGAACGTTTATATCCCCAAGTTCGGATTCACTACCGACAACGCCGCCATGATTGCCATCACAGGCTACTACAAATATCAGGACGAGGACTTCTGCTCCATCGACCAGCCTGCCTTCTCACGTGTCACCCTTTAGGAACGTAACCATGAAACAGGAAATACGTACCACAGCCCGAGCAATAATAAAAGCGCTGGCAGCCTGCCATAAGACCGTCGGCACAGCCGAAAGCTGCACAGGCGGAGGCATTGCTGCGGCACTCACGTCCATCAGCGGCAGCTCTGCCGTTGTGCGAGGGGGCATCGTTTCCTACGCTACCGAAGTCAAGCAAGACCTCCTGCACGTCAAAGCCAGCACGTTGCGCCGCTTCGATGTTGTCAGCGAACAAGTGGTTATTGAGATGGCACAAGGGGCATTAAAGACCCTGAAAGCAGACTTTGCCGTTTCCACATCAGGCGTTTCGGGCCCTTCAGGAGGAACACCCGAAAACCCTGTGGGGACTGTTTGGATAGCCGTTGCCTCAGCCGAGGGAGCCGTACACACCTACCGTCTCAGCGGCGAAGACCTGGGCCGCGCGCAGAACACCCAGCGAGCCGTCCTGGAAGCCCTGCGGCAACTGCTCAGCGTTATTTCTTCTCAGGCATGATCATGACGGCGCTGCCGTTGCCCGTCATGTACGTGGGGAGCTTGCCGTCCCATTTCTCAATCCAGTCTTCCTGCACAATCTGCTCGGAAAGCGAGGCGCTGATGGTACGGTTGTAGTAAGCCTCGGCGTCAGCCTTCACCTTCATGGCCTCGGCGCTACCGCGAGCCTCTGCCACAGCAATCTTAGCCATTGCCTCAGCCTCCTTTACCTTGTTTTCGGCCTTCAGCGCCGACTGGATGGCGATGTTCTTCTCATTAATCATCTCCGTGAGCGACGCAGGAGGAGTAATCTGCGACGTAAATTCCTCGACGATGAAGCCTTCGTCGCGCATCGTGGCGTCAAGGCGCGAGCGGACATCATTCTCAAACTTCTCGCGATTAGACATCAGCGAGTCGGAGGTGTATTGGTTGGCACACGTGCGGTAAGCCTCGTAGATACACGTGCGGATGTAGCCGCTCTCCAATTCGCGCACGCCCTTACGGTATTTGACGAAGATGCTGCACACCTTTTCCTCGTCGATGCGGTAGGCAATCGTCGGGTCCATAGAAAAGATGGAAGCATCCTTGGCATTCACGTTGAACGGCTCGTAGTTCTTACGCTGCACGTACGTAGGATATTTGTAGATGCGGGTAGTGATGGGATTGTAGAACACCCAACCGCGGCACGTTCCCTCCACGCCTCCATGCATGTCGGAACGGCTCGACCACTTATGGAACTTCACGCCGATATCACCCGAGTCGACCACCGTGCAGCAGTTCATAAGTAACACCACAATCAGGCAGCACACGCCCAGAATCACAAACAAGAATTTCTTTTTCATATACTAAATACGCTGTTAGGATAATTTGTTTCTGGCAGCAAAGGTAACGCACGTTGACGAAATACACAAAAAAAACGACATGATTTTGCACAAGTTCCGAAAAAACACGTATCTTTGCCGAAACAATTATAATGTAAGAATATGAAAAAGTACACATTGCTCCTTTTGATGGCGCTGGCTCTCCCGCTGTGTGCCTGCAACGGACAGAAAAAAGATCAGAAAAACGAACAAACAGTGGAAACAACAGTGAAAAAAGACTTTATGGACATTGCAGCTGAGCGCTACTCCGTGCGCCACTTTTCCTCGCAAGCCGTGGAACAGGAGAAAATCGACCTTATTCTCGAAGCCGGCAAACTGGCTCCCACAGCCGTCAACAGCCAACCGCAGATGATTTACGTGCTGCGCTCGGAGGATGCTGTGGCAAAGGCCAACCAGTTCAGCCCCTGCATGTACGGCGCCCCGCAGGCCTTCCTCTTCTGCTACGACGACAACCGCGTGTGCCGTCGGGGCGAAAACGGCAACTTCGGAGAGATTGACGTTACCATCGTGCTCACGCACATGATGCTTGAAGCATGGAACCTCGGCATCGGCACCTGCCCTGTGGGCACCTTCCGTCAGGACGAGGCTAAGACTCTCCTCGGACTTCCCGACAACATCCACCCCATCCTGCTGATGCCCTTCGGCTATCCTGCTGACGATGCCAAACCCTCAGACCGTCACAAAGCCTACCGTAACATGGACGAAATGGTGGAGTACAAATAGGTTGTTAAAAAAGCAAGTTATTTTTCGGTGTTTGGTTAATTTTTGCCAAACACCGAATATTTTTTAATAAAAATGAGAGCATGAATTTAAGAGTTCCCTATATTTGCAGCGTATGAGAAAACATGTCATTTGGCTATTGAGTATTGTGATAGGGCTGTCGTGCGTAGCCCTGCTTGTGCTGCAAGTCCGGTACATCGACGAGATGCGTTCGATGCGCCGCCAACAGTTTGAGGAATCTGTCAAGCGCAGCCTCTATGCGACGGCTCATAACCTCGAAGTCTATGAAACTATGAACTACCTGGAGCAAGACGCCATCCAGACAGAGCGCAACGCGCGTGCCAGCCAGGGGCAGTCCGAGAGCCACGAGTATAATATACAAATGAAGGACGGGCGTGTCTCGGCCTTCGAGTTCCACTCCATCACGCTCCCGCCCAAGCCGCAGGCACAAGTGAAGAGCGATGCCCCCATACCCCAGACCTCCCAGTCGCTGCAGGACATCATCCGCAAGCGCTATGCCAACCAGCGTGCCCTGATGGACGAGGTCATCTACAACATCCTCTACACCGCTAGCAACAAGCCTCTCAGCCAGCGCATCGACTTCCAGACCCTTGACCGCGACCTGCAGACCGAGCTGCTTAACAACGGCATCACGCTGACCTACCACTTCACCGTCAGCACCTCCGACGGACGCCTGGTCTATAGCTGTCCCGACTACGAGGAGAAGCGCCACGGAGCTACCTACTCGCAAATACTCTTCCGCAACGACCCGCCCAACCGCATGGGCGTGCTGAAGATACACTTCCCCGATGCCAACACCTACATGTTCAACTCCATACGCTACGTTATGCCTGCCATCATCTTCACCCTTATTCTGATGGTGACATTCAGTTACGCCTTGTGGATTATCTCGCGCCAGAAAAAGCTCACCGAGGTGAAGAACGACTTCATCAACAACATGACACACGAGTTGAAGACCCCCATCAGTACCATCTCGCTGGCAGCCCAGATGCTGGGCGACTCGGGCGTCACCAAATCCCCTGAAATGGCGCGTCATATCTCCGGCGTCATCAACGACGAGACGAAACGCCTGCGCCTGCTGGTGGAAAAGGTACTCCAGATGTCCATGTTCGACCGTCAGAACACCTCCCTCAAGTTGCGCGACCTCGATGCCAATGATACTATCGACAGCGTCGTGCACACCTTCGAACTGAAAGAAAAGAAATA